>Ga0116172_10000856_pt1 | contig 28846 bp, 21 predicted proteins | sample AD_UKC083_MetaG_FD_89799 | JGI IMG/M metagenome (GOLD analysis project Ga0116172, IMG submission 89799) | Active sludge microbial communities of municipal wastewater-treating anaerobic digesters from USA - AD_UKC083_MetaG | ecosystem: Engineered > Bioreactor > Anaerobic > Digestate | place: USA... | reverse complement strand
CCGCTACAGCCGGTTACACTCACCAATCCCGTGAAATTCACGAAAGCACTTGCACCTATTTCTATCACATTACCCGGTATATATGCACCGGTAACGTTCGGGTTACCGGGGTAGTTGCTTGCTATCTTGGTTAAAGGAAGGGTCTCTTCTTTGTAGTCGTATATGGGATTGCCATCTTCGTCGTAATCTTTAATCTTACGGAGCTTAAAGGTTACGTCATTTTTGAAGGTTACGGAGCCGGAATATGTGCTGATTACACCACCCTCTGCCTCTTTCCATTCGCTGTCGGGTATGTAATATGCACCGTTTGCTTCGTCGTAGTCTCCTTCGTAGATTTCATATTCATCATAGGATTGTGCCGCTGCTCTTCCCATACAGGTGAAAAGCAGGATTGCCAGAATAAAAATAGTTTTTGTTTTCATATTAATATTAAGTTGTAAATCCCCCTAAATCCCCCAAGGGAAGCCCCCTAAATCCCCCGAAGGGGGACTTGGGGATAGTGGGATTGATGATTATTTATTTGTTTATTTATTCATATTTTATGTAAAAGTTTTATTGCTTTTCATCTTTTATCTTTCATCTTTCCGCTCCTCCCGGAACACGGAACGCGGAACTCGTTAACTTCCCTAACTTCTTTAACTTCCAAAAACTACTAACTACTATCTACCCTTTTCTTTTGTCTTTATATCTTAGTGTCTAAAATATTTCTTTCCATTTTGAATGACAATACCTTTGTAGTTCTCATCTACTTTCTGTCCTGAAATGTTGTAAAAAACACCTTTGGGGTCGAAGCGGCTATTTATTACAGGGCTGATTCCTGAAGTAAAATCAACAGTCCAGCCTTCCGGTACGTGCGATGCGTCTCTGTTAGAGACATCCAAACCCATAGGACACACGAACGTGCCGGTAGCCGATACATTACTCACCCAGTCCAAAGTGACATTGCTGGCATCCGTCCATGAGGTAAAATTCACTTTAAGGTAATTCAATTTGCTACAACCATTGAACATGCTCGCATAACATCTTGTTGCCAAGGTAGCGGCAGGCAGAACGGGTGCCGTCTCCAACTCCTTACAGCCGGAGAACATCATCTCATAGCAGCTTGTCGTCATGGTGGTGGCAGGCAATGCGGGCGCATTGGTCATGCTGTCGCAGCGAGCGAACATGGCTTGATAGCAGTATATTGCCAACTCGGTGGCCGGCAGGGCGGGTGCCGTTTTCAACCTCTTACAATCTGTGAACATTCCGGCATAGCATCCATTAGCCAAAGTTTCGGCCGGCAGTTCGGGTGCAGCAGTCAGGTTGGTGCACTCGGAAAACATCCCGCTGTAGCAGTGAACAGGCATTCGGGTAGCCGGCAATACCGGTGCATCGGTCAGCTCCGTACAACCCTTGAACATATCGTTGTAGCAATAGTTTGCCAGTTTGGTTGCCGGCAGAGCAGGTGCGTCGGTCAGGTTGGTGCAGCCCTCGAACATACCGTCATAGCAGTAAAACTCCAAAGTATCGGCCGGCAGTTCGGGTGCGGCGGCCAATCCTGTGCAACCTTCGAACATGTTTCTATAGCATCCCAATGCCAAGGTGTCGGCAGGCAGGATAGGTGGGTTAATTAGACCGGTGCAGTTTCTGAACATATATGCGTAGCAGGTTTCTGCCAGCGTGGTAGCAGGAAGTTGAGGTGCGGTAGTCAGTTTTGTGCAACCATCGAACATGTTTCTATAGCAGTTTGTTGCAAGCGTCTCGGCAGTCAGGGCGGGTGCAGCGGTCAGTCCCGTACAGTTAAGGAACATATAGTTATAGCAGTGGTCTGCTAACTTGCTTGCCGGTAGAGCAGGTGCGGCAGTCAGTCCTGTGCAACCCCAAAACATATTCGAGTAGCAATAGGGCGCCAGGGTGTCTGCCGGCAGTTCTGGTGCCGTAATCAGACTGGATTCACAACCGGAGAATAGTGCGTTGAAACAATAGTCTTTGCCCGCCAGTGAAGTGGTCGGACTGTCACCGTCGGTCAATGTCATCACATTGCCCGAGGCAGCGATCTTGCCCGTCATAATAAACCTGGCACGAGTATAAGTTCCGGTTCCTCGATAATCACCCTTGAAATAGACTTTATCGCCTTTATTACTGAGAGTGATGTTTGTTTCGGACACGTAGTTCGTCCAAGTAACACCATCCGTACTGGTTTGAATATTGGCGGTGATACTTGTGGGTACACTTAGTTTTACGGAAGAATACGCTTCTTCAGCAGTAAAACAGAGATAATCAACACTGACGGCCGGAGTGGTCTCAACAGTCCAATTTACCGGTACATGTGATGCATCTTTGACAGAGACATCCAAGCTCTCAGGACATACAAATGTGCCGGTAGCTGATACATCCTTCACCCAGTCCAAGGTGGGATTGGTAGCATCTGTCCATGAGGTGAAGTTTACTTTAAGGTAATTCAGTTTGCTACAGCCTTTGAACATTTCCTTGTAGCATGTTTCTGCCAAGGTAGTGGCAGGCAGGACGGGTGCGGTTTCCAATTCGGTACAGTCGAGGAACATCTTGTAATAGCAGCTTTTCATCAAGGTGGTGGCAGGCAGTGCGGGTGCTGTTTTCAAGCTTGTGCAGTTCTCGAACATGCCTTCATAGCAGTACTCTGCCAGGGTGGTGGCAGGCAAAGCGGGTGCTGTTTCCAAGCCCGTGCAATTCCAGAACATCCAGCAATAGCATCCTTCAGCCAGGTTAGTTGCCGGCAATTCGGGTGGGGTAGTTAGTGCTGTACAACCTTCGAACATCCTGTCGCAGCAGTGTCTTGCCATTTGCGTAGCCGAAAGTTTCGGTGCTGTGGTCAAGCTTGTACAACCGGCGAACATGCCTTCATAACATCGCTCTTCCAACGTAGTAGCAGGCAGCAGAGCAGGTGTCGCTTCCAAACCTGTACAATTATAGAACATAAAGTCATAGCATCCCATAGCTAAGGTAGTAGCAGGTAGGTCGGGGGTGGCAGTCAGCTTGGTGCAACCTTCGAACATATATGCGTAGCAGATATCTGCCAACGTCTCGGCTGACAGTGCGGGTGCAGCAGTCAGTTCAGTACAAGCTTTAAACATTTCCATGTAGCAGCCTTTTGCCAAAGTAGTGGCAGGCAATTCCGGCGCAGTGGTTAGTCCGGTGCAGCCATTGAACATATTAAAATAGCAACCTTCCGGCATGGTGGTAGCAGTTAATTTAGGTGCTGCAGTTAAGCCGGTACAGCCTCTGAACATCTGGGCATAGCAGTAATCTGCCAGGTCGGTTGCCGACAACGTGGGTGCGGCGGTTAGCTTGGTACAGTTCAAGAACATCCCAAAGTAACATCTTGTTTCTAAGTCAAGTGCAGGCAACGCAGGTGCAGCGGTAAGATTCGTGCAACCGAAGAACATTTGTGCGTAGCAGCGTGATGCCAGCGTAGTAGCGGGAAGTTCGGGTGCGGTGGTCAAGGCTCCACAGTTATAGAAAAGTCTGTAGAAACAAGAGTCTTTTTCTGCCAACGAAAGGGTCGGAGTACCGCCGTCGGTCAGTGTCATTATATTACCCGAGGCACTTATCTTGCCCGACATTACAAACGAAGCATAATTCCCGCCTCCGCTACCCCGGTAATTGCCTTTGAAATAAACTTTTTCGTCTTTCAAGAGATCAATTTGCGCTCCGAACGTGTAGTTTGCCCAGTTGATACTATCCGCACTGGTCCAGATATCGGCGGAGATACTTCCGTTTACACTTAAGCTTACAGAACCCGCTTCCTCGGCGGTAAAACACAGATAATCTATGGCATATAAGCCGCTTGCTCCTATCATCATTAGGAGCGTCAAACATAAAAGTCTGAGATTGTAATTTTTGAGTTTCATATTGAAATTAATTTTTAAAATTTTTGAGTTTCTTTGTTATTCGATTGTGGTTTCTTACTCGAAAAGGTCATCTTTGTCCAGGTTTTTTATAGTCTTTTTACGCGACCAGAGGAAGAATAGAAAATGTATCAGCAGCAGTATGCCCCAGTAAATAAGTATATTAACTGATATATCTGTGTCTTCGTTTTTGGAACAAAACCCCAGTCCTATCCACAGCAACGTTATTGCACCATGAACCAGATAGGTTGTTAAATGGAATCTGAATCCGATATCATATATAGGTAAATATTCCTCGTCTTTATGTCCGAAATACCACCCCGAAGCGAACATCAGAAATCCGTAAATTGTTGCCGAAACGGTAATGATGGCTGTTGAGTTATTTTCTATTCCAAAGCTCAAAAAATATCTGAAAATTATGGTTAATACGGCAACGGTCAATGCATACCACAATAAATACGACGTGATGGTTTTCATTTATTTATTTAGCTTTAAGATGTTTATAATTTCGGTTGAGTGGAACAATTTAATATTTCTATCCACGAATCGATCGAAAAGTTCCTGTCCCAGATCGGTCATATAATAATACTTCCTATCGGGACCTTTGTTGCCCTCTTGGAGGTCATAAGCCAGTACATCGATAACTTCAAATTTTCTCAATGACCGATACAGACTCTGCTCCTCGCATGTAATTGTGCCGTTCGATTTTTCCTCAATGAAGCTTTTAATTTCATCGACATATTTCTTGCTTTCCTGAAGCGCCATAAAAATCCAGAGCGTCAACTGCCCTTTCTTATAGGTGTTCTCCCAGGAAAGCAATAATTCATCCAGCAATTTGTCTTTTTTCATTATTACTTTATTTGTATTAAACAACTTGAATAGTACAAAAGTACTAATAGTTTTTATCCGACAATCAATTTTAAGTTAATTTAACAAAATAAATATTAAGTTATTTTGGTGATGGTGTTTAAATTATAGGAATTATTTACAATGTATCGTGCAATTTTGTTTAATTCATTTTGATTGCATTTTTGTATTTATTGTTATAGAGACGTCACAATGTGGCGTCTCTGTTTTTACGTTTCGGGGCTGTCTCAAAAGTACATATTTAACAAAAACCCGCAAGGTGTCTTAGAAGTGCCAAATGCTTCGTTTTTTTTGTGTCAAGCCAAAAAAATGAAGAGGGATTTAGGGTTGTTTCAAAACGAATATTCAACTAAAAAACAGTAAGGAATCTTACTCGAAAAGGTCATCTTTGTCCAGGTTTTTTATCGAGTTTTTGCGCGACCAAAGGAAGAATATAAAATGTATCAGTAGGAGTATACCCCAATATATTAGTATATGAATTGATATATTCAAATCTTCATATTGAGAACCGAACCCGAGTCCTACCCACAGCAGTGTTATAGCATTGTAAACCAAATAGGTTGTTAAATGAAACCTGAACCCGATGTCGTATATGGGTAAATACTTCTCGTCTTTATGTCCGAAATACCATCCCAAACCGAACATAAGAAATCCGTAAATTGTTGCCGAAGCGGTAATGATTGCTCCGGAGTCGTGTTCTATTCCGTAACTTAAAAAATATCGGAAAATTACGGTTAAGACAGCAATGGCCAACGCGAACCACAACAGATATGGTGTAATGAATTTCATTTATTATTTGATTTTAAGATGTTTATGATTTTGGTTGAGTAAAACAGTTTATTATTACTTTATTCTTGTTAAAGAACTTGAAAAACACAAAGGTACAATAGTTTTTATTTGACATAGAGGTTTTAAATTACTTTAACAAGTAAAACCCCAAGGCATTTGCCCACATCCCACTTCATTTTTCAATTTATTGGACGAGATCGTCGGTCGTGCTACCAAATATAACTTTAAGAGAAAGTGTGTCAGTAATATCTGAAAACAATATAGATATATTAAAAAAATCAACTTAAAGCAGCAAGATTATCATCATTTACAATTTCCCTGGCACCAGCCTCATACAATTTTTGAATGCGGTCTTCATATTTTTTTTCAACTTTTCCGCGCACAATTTTCATGGTACTGTTGACCAATCCGTTCTTTTCTGTGAAAGGTTCTCCAACTACGGCAATGGCAGCAGGAAGCCAACGTTCCGGAAAACTGCCTTCAAATTTACCTCCTGACTTGTATGCATCGACCTCTTTTTGCAATAAATTCAGAGCAAAAGTTTTACCTTCAACAGTATTCCAATCAAGGCCCTCTTTTGCTACAACTTGTTTCAAAGCCTCCTGGTTAGGTACTATCAAAGCTGAAGTATATGGTTTTTGATCATTGTACAAAACAACTTGCTCAATCAATTTTGAGTTATCGGCCAGTGATTCTTCAATACCTTCCGGACTGTATTTTTCACCGTCACTAGATATCAACAGACTTTTGAAGCGACCTACCACATACAGAAAACCATCATCATCCATATAACCCATATCTCCGGTATATAACCATCCGTCTTTGATGGTTTCAGCGGTGGCTTTCTCATTTTTATAGTATCCTGCCATCACATTTTCACCACGAATAACAATCTCTCCTTTTTCATAATTAGGTAATTTCTTACCGTCCGTATCACAAATCTTTAAATCCATGTACTTTACCAAAGCACCGGAAGAACCTAATTTATGACGTTTTAAACCATTGGATGAAATCACAGGTGTGGCTTCCGACAAGCCATATCCTTGGAACATAGGAATGCCGATGGCATAAAAGAATCTCTGCAAGTCAATATCCAACAAAGCACCGCCCCCGATAAAGAAATCTAACTCCCCGCCAAAAGCTTCACGTACTTTGGAAAACAATATTTTATCAAACAAAGCTAAAATCGGTTTTTTAAGGATTTGCAATCCCCTACCCTTGTTATATCCCTCTTTATTATAGGAATACGACATTTTCATCGCAAGATTGAACAGCTTTTCAACGAACGGTCCTTTTGCCCGTATATTCGACTCAATATTTTTTCTGAAACTTTTAGCTAAAGCCGGTACACTTAGCAACAAGTTAGGCTTTAACTCTTTGATGTTGACAGGGATACTTTTCAAGGTCTCCATGCCCGTTTTACCAACTTGAACCGTACCAACGCTCGCTCCACTCGCCATAAAACTATAGAACCCGGCAACATGCGCAAAACAATGGTCAAGGGGCAATATAATCAGCGTTTTATAAGTAGTTGGAATGGACATCAAAGTCAGGGCTTGCTCAACATTGGCCGTATAATTTCGATGTGTCAGCATGATGCCTTTAGGATCGGCGGTCGTACCGGAAGTATAACTAATATTGGCCAAATCATCCGGCAAAATAGTAGCAGCACGTTCCTCAACAGCTTTCGGATGTTTTTTCAGATATTCCTTTCCTTGTTTGATAAGGTTTTTGTAACTGATTTCTTTTTCCTGATATTTAGCTTGTACGTCTAATACTATTACTGTCTTTACCAATGGCAAATCATTGATGATGGTTTGTATTTTCTTTAATTGCCCACCTGAAACCATGATGTATTTAGCTTCGGAATGAAGCAAGCGAAAAATCAAATCATTGCTTTCTTCTAATTTGACAGACAGCGGAATATTGATAGCACCTGTCAATAAAATGCCTAACTCCCCAATTATCCAGGCGTTCCTTCCTTCAGATAATAAAGCTACTTTATCCCCTTTCTGAACGCCTAAACTGATTAGTCCGGCAGCCAACACATGTGCTTGTTGTTTAGTCTCTTTGTAAGTAGTGGGTTCAAACTTATCCTTGGTTTTTTCCCATAAAAACGGATTATCCGAAAATTTCTTTACACTGTCATTCAGTAAATCAATAATGGTTGTCCTCTGCATAATAAGTCATATTTAATTCATGGATGATAATTATGATGATGGATGATGACACTTACAGACTATCATCAATCATGGAAATTTTTTGTTCCACGAGTCTTGCTTCTTCCTTCAATGATTCAATTTTACGTTCCATTTCTTTAATCAAACCTGAACCTTTCTTATTGGTTGAAGATAAAAAACCGATATTGTTTTCATAGGTAGCAATTTCTGATTTCAGATGCTCATACACACGCATCAGCTTTTCTCGTTCGCGCAACAGTTTATTCTCACCCTTCAAAGACATATCTTTCAAGTTTGTTTTAAACGTGTCTAAACGGCGCTGATTGGCATCCACGTTGAGTTTTTCAAACATTTTATCTATGGCAGCACGGTATTCTTTATAAATCTTATCTTTATCCCTGTAAGGAACATACCCAAGTTCATTCCATTCGGCAATATATTCTTTGAGCATGAGCAAAATTTCTTCGGGACTTTTATCAGTTACCGTATCTAAGGCGTTTATTTTCTGAATACACTCTTGTTTGAACTTTAAATTCTCCAACTCAACCTTGCGTTGTCCACCCATATTCTTTTTCTTTTGTTCGAAAAAATAATCACATGCACCAATAAAACGCTTCCAGATTTCATCTGAAAATTTCCTTGGAACCGGACCAATGGTTTTCCACTCTTTTTGCAAGCGAATCAAAGTTTCGGTTGTTTCTTTCCAGTCTGTACTATCCTTTAATTGTTCGGCCTGCTCACATAAAGCTATTTTTTTCTCTAAATTCTCGTTCAACAAACCTTTAGTAGATTTGTAAAACTCGGATTTTGCATCAAAAAAGACATCACAGGCCTTGCGATATCTGTCGAAAACTTTATGGTTCATTTTTCTGGGAGCAAAACCAATCGAACGCCATTCTTCCTGCCACCCAAAAATTACTTTTGTAGCATCATCCCAAGCCTTATAAGTGCTGAGAGAAGAAACGTCGAATGCCTCAACCTTTTCACACAAGGCAATCTTTAAGCGTAAATTTTCTTCTTCAATTTTCCTGACATCATCAAAATGCCCCTGATGTTTGCGATTGATAATGGCAGAGGCAGCTTTGAAGCGATTCCAGATTTGTTCGCGATACTCACGTGCTACAGGTCCTGTTTCACGCCAGTCGTCGTGCAACTTCTGCAACTGATTAAATGCAGAAAGCACATCCTCTTCTTCCGCCAAACGCTCTGCTTCTTCACATAGTTCAGTCTTGGCTTCCAAATTCTTTTTAAAATCATATTCCCGAAGTTCTTTGTTGATCTTCACCAAATCCCAAAATGTTTCCTGAAGATTATTGTAAGATTTCCATAACTCATTCGTAAACTCAGGCGACACATGACCAATCGTCTTCCATTTACGCTGTAAATCACGGAACTCACTGATAAAAGACGAAACATCATCATTGCTTTCTACAAGCACTTTCATCCTGTCAAGGATGTGTTGTTTTTCCAACAGATTCTGTTCTTTGTCAGCCTCCAACTTAGCTTTTAATGAAGCTCTTTTAGACTTATAATCGCCAAGCAATGATTTCAACTCTTCATCTAAACCATCTTTGATAGATTGATATTCAAGTTCTTCACCTCCGGATTCAAGAAATTCTTTTTTCTTCTCTTCATTTTCAGCTTTTAGCTTTTTATAGAAAAGTTGCTTTACTAAATCAACCTCTTGCTTGATTTCGGTTATCTCCTGGGTCAATAGTTGCCGCAAATGATCAACCAGTTCCTGTCGGGAAAAAGCGTTTAAATCCACAGCCTGTTCAGGTGTTTCTTTAACCTGTTCTACTGCATCTGCAGTTGGCTTCGTTTTCACTACAGGTTTTTTAGGCGCTTCTTCGGCTTGTTGTTCAACTGTTTCTGCAACTTGTTCAGGTGCTTTCGATTTCTGCTTGGTTGCTTTTTTGACGACCGGTTCATCAGCTTTTTCCTGAATTGGTTCAACAGCTTGCTCAATTGTATTAGCAGATTCTTTTTCCGCATCAACGGTTTGTTCCGCAGCCTCAACAATTTCTTGAGTTGAATCAACTTTTTGTAAAGATTCTTCCTTAAGGGATTCTTTAGATGAATTCTTGTTTACAGCATCTACATCATTAACTTTGTCACGTGGATCCATGTTCGGTATTTTTTAAGAAAAAATTTTATTGCAAATTCTTTCTAATTGATTGCTTGAGTTTTGTGTTACAAAAATAGATTATTTTTTCAACTAATCACAAATTTAGCAAAAAAATGCTTATTCCTGTAATTCATGCCCCATCCTGTTTTTTTTAGTTTCCATGTAAAACTTATTATAAGGATTAGGTTTAACAATTAACGGCACATTCTCTACAATAGTCAGATTGTAGGCTTCCAAACCGATTCGCTTCACAGGATTATTAGACATCAATTTGAATTTGGTCACGCCAATACTTCTCAATATTTGCGCTCCCACCCCATAATCACGTTCATCGGCTTTAAAGCCAAGGTGGAGATTTGCATCAACCGTATCCAAACCTTCTTCTTGCAATTTATAGGCTTTGATTTTATTCATCAATCCTATTCCTCGCCCTTCTTGTTTTATATAGACTATCACACCTTTACCTGCTTTTTCTATCATCTGCATAGCCAAATGCAGTTGTTCGCCGCACTCGCAACGCAACGACCCAAATATATCGCCTGTAACACAAGAAGAATGTACGCGCACAAGAATAGGTTCATCTGGTTTCCAGCTACCTTTAATCAAGGCAACGTGCTCCAAGCCGTTGGATTTCTGAAGGAAAGGTATCAATCTAAAATTACCGTAAGCGGTCGGCAGTTTTACTTCTACACCCTTTTCAATTAAAGACTCCGTTTTGAGACGATAAGCAATTAAGTCTTCAATGCTTATAATTTTAATATTAAACTTCTCCCTCAATTTCAACAAATTAGGAAGACGCGCCATGCTTCCATCTTCATTCATTATTTCAATCAAAGCTCCGGCGGGATATAATCCGGCTAATCTGGCTAAATCAACGGCTGCTTCCGTATGTCCTGCCCTGCGTATGACACCACGTGATTTGGCACGCAAAGGAAAAATATGTCCCGGACGACCAAATGTTTCGGGCCTGGAAGCAGGATCACATAATGCCCGAACAGTTGCTGCACGATCGTACGCCGAAACTCCCGTTGTACAACCTTCAAGTTTGTCGATACTGACTGTAAAAGGCGTAGCATGAATGGAGGTATTGTCAACAACCTGCATATCCAAATCCAACTCGGCACACCGCTCTTCTGTCAAAGGAGCACACAGAAGACCTCGCCCTTCCTTGATCATAAAATTAACCATCTCCGGAGTTATCTTTTCTGCAGCACAAATAAAATCGCCCTCATTTTCACGATCTTCATCATCCACAACCATAACTATTTTACCGTCTTTGATGTCCTGAATGGCTTCTTCAATCGTATCTAAAATTTTATCCATTTTTTATTTATTGATTGTATTTAAATTCTTCTTCCTCTGGTCTTCCGATGAATTTTAAAATTTTATTTTTAATATTTTGAAATAATTTAATATAGGTATCCGGATTAAATAATGTGGCATCTTTTGCTGCCTTGTATGTCAGAAAAACACCGATGGGGAACAATACAGCCGAGCTGAGCCACATACCCTGATAAGCTTCCCAGATATTTTCCCTTGCCATTTTATAACCGGTCAAGTCTATGATGTAATAAACCACAAACATCAATACTGAAATAACCACCGGAAAGCCAAAGCCCCCTTTGCGAATGATGGCTCCCAAAGGAGCACCGATAAAAAAGAAAATCAAACATGCAAAAGACAGAGAAAATTTCCTGTGCCATTCGGCACTGTGACTGTTCATATTCATTTGAGGTTCCCCCAACAGAAACTTGTTGTATGTGATATGATCTGTCATATTTTTGGCACGTTCCATCGCATGGTTAATCGATATTTCAATTTCAGCATTGGTTTGATTGATAAATGCACTATCTATATCATATTGACTATAAGACTTTTCAGGATTCGGAAGGAACAAAGCATTCCTATGCCTTCCGGAGAATCCAAAATACCGGCTGTCCAGCATTTCTTGTACCTGCGACTCGCTCCTTTCCTGTACAATCAGTTTGATGGAATCTATCGAACGAGACAGTTCTTTGATGTTCTTACTGATATGCCGGTCTTGCAATAAAGATTCATCATAACGATTAAAATCGGAATCATAATCATACAACACTTCTTTCAGCAAAAATGATTCTCTGCGATACGGAATGTTGTCGGGACTGGACATTTTCTGTTCCCTCAGATTTTCAAAACTTTCTCCATTATATAAAGTCAACAACAAGTGTTTCTTATCATTGGTAAGCTGGATTTTTCCGGAATCTGCAAGCAATACAGTAGCATTATTGAATCCGTTGGAAAAATCATATATCATTAAATCTTTAAGGATGTTTTTATCTTTACCACGCACATATAAATTAACACCGTTGATGCCGGAATAGAACTCGCCGACAGGCACATCCAATTCAGGGGATTTATGGCGTATAGAAAACAAAAGCGTGTACATGTCACGCTGTGATTTCGGTAGAATATGATTGGAAAAGAAAAACGCAGCCACCACAATGAAGCCCACTAGGATAACCAGGGGACGGATAATCCTAAACAAAGAAATACCTGATGATTTCATGGCGGTCAGCTCAAAACTTTCACCCAAATTACCGAAAGTCATCAAAGAAGCCAGCAAAAGAGCCAATGGCAAAGCCAACGGGACCAAGGTCATGGTGGCATAAACAAAAAGCTCTGCCAATACACTCCACCCGACACCTTTACCTATCAAGTCTTCAAAGTGTTTCCACAAAAACTGCATCAGCAAGATAAAGATGACGATAAGAAACGTCATCACTAATAGAACTAAAAAGCGCTTGAGGATGTATGAATCAATCTTTTTAATGAAAGACATGCCGGTTTGCTTTAACCCACAAAATTACATGTTTTTTGTTCAAAAAACAAAAGTCAAACAATTAAAACACCGGCTCATTGGTAGTATGTAAACAAACAACAAGATGTATTATGTTAAATTCAACTTTAAAAGCTAAGTATTACCTCGGAACACGGAGCACAGAACACAGAACACGGAACACAGACAAGTCAGCTTCACTACATGCCTTTAACTCTTTTGAGCGTTTCAACCTGATGATCCCACAAAAGAATAGCATCTTCAATATCGTCTTCTTTGGCAAAATCAGTCACGAGCAACACCAAATCATTGGACAACTCAGAGGTTACGATGCGCATTTCAAAATATGCTTCACCGCCTTTGTCTTCTTCCCATTGAAAACGAATGGAATAATTTGCTTTTGAATGTAGTAAATATGCTTTTTTTTGTTCAAAATTTTCCCATCTAAAAATGAATTCTTTTTCATCTACATTTACATCATCTGCAAACCATTCAGACAAGCCGTAAACAGTGCTGATGCTATCCCATAAAACAGAAAGAGATGAATTGCTGAGTGGGTATTCTATTTTAAATTTTTTCTTCTTCATAAGGCATGGATTTAAACTTTCGCAAGATAGTCATTTTTATCAATCCAACCATCATCTTTGAACAAAGATTATCAACACAACTGCAAAATTATTTTTTTCGCCTGCCGTTGGACTTATTAGTATTTTCTTGTAATTTTGTGGGGGCTGTCTCAAAAGTAAATATTCAAGTAAAAAACACATTTTATGAAAACTTTTTTTAAAATATTCTTTTTCACACTTATCATGTTTAGTTGTAATCAAAAAAACAATCTTCAATACCCCGAGACCAGGAAAGAAAATGTCAGTGATGATTATTGGGGTACCCAGGTGAACGACCCGTATCGATGGTTGGAAGATGACAGATCGCAGGAAACAGAAGAATGGGTTATCGCACAAAATCAGCTTACTTACAGCTATTTAGAAAAAATCCCTTTCAGAGATAAGTTGCGAGAAAGATTGACGGAATTGATGAATTATCCCAAATACGGCTATCCGCAAAAAATCAATAACAAATACTACTTCTATAAAAATGACGGCTTGCAGAACCAGAGCGTGCTTTACGAACTTGATTCTTTAACGGCAGAGCCTACAATATTGTTAGACCCCAACAAACTTTCAACTGACGGAACCATAGCTTTGTCACAGGCATCTTTCTCTAAAGACGGAAAATATTTGGCTTATAGCATCTCTAAAAGCGGTTCCGACTGGAATGAGATTTTTGTTATGGAGGTTGCTACACGCTGGCTACTGCCGGATCATATTGAGTGGGTAAAGTTTTCAGGAATCTCATGGCAAGGAAACGGCTTCTATTACTCAGCTTATGATAAACCCGAATCGGGAAAAGAATATTCCAATAAAAATGAATATCACAAAGTGTTTTATCATCGCTTAAGTGATAATCAAACACAAGACAAAATTGTTTTCGAAAACAAAGAATATGCACTCAGAAATTATTATGCAGGTGTTTCGGAAGATGAAAAATTCCTTTTTATCATGGAAACTGAGTCCACCTCCGGAAACTCCTTATGGCTCAAAGATTTAACGAAACCAAAGACAAAAGCTGTACTGATTGCACCCGGGTTTAATTCAGATTTTAGAATCATTGACCATTATGAGGGTAAGATTTATGTGCTCACCAACTACCAAGCTCCCAATCAGCAATTGATGGTAGTTGACCCTGCTCAGCCTCAACTTAAAAACTGGGAAACACTCATTCCTGAAAGTAAACATGTAATCGAAAACGTCAGTTTAATTGGCGGACAACTTTTCGTCAATTATTTGCAGGATGCCTCCAACCGCCTTTATGCTTACGATACCTCCGGTCAGTTGCTACATGAGATCAAATTACCAACGATCGGTACAGTCGGCATCTCCGGCAAATATGACGACAATGAGGCATTCTATATGTTTACTTCCTACACTTATCCATCAACAATATACAGGTATGATGTGGCGGAAAATAAAGCCGAATTGTTCCGTAAGTCAGAAATATCTTTCAATGCCGAAGATTTTATTAGCGAGCAGGTATTTTATACTTCTAAAGACGGTACCCAAGTCCCTATGAGCATCATCTATAAAAAAGGATTGAAGAAGAACGGGAAAAACCCGACCATGCTATACGGATACGGAGGTTTCAACATCAGTTTGTTACCCGGCTTTTCAGTAAGCCGCATTCCTTTCTTGGAACAAGGAGGAGTATATGCAATCGCCAATTTGCGTGGAGGTGGTGAGTACGGAGAATCATGGCACAAAGCCGGCACTAAGATGCAAAAGCAAAATGTTTTTGATGATTTCATTGCTGCAGCGGAATACTTGATTGCAGAAAATTATACCAACTCCAAAAAGCTTGCAATCAACGGCGGCTCCAACGGTGGTTTGCTGGTTGGAGCTTGCATGACTCAACGCCCCGATCTATTTGCCGTAGCCATTCCGGAAGTTGGTGTTCTAGACATGCTGAGGTATCAAAAATTTACCATCGGCTGGGCATGGGCTACTGATTACGGTACTGCTGAAGATAGTCAGGAAATGTTTGAATACCTATTGGGCTACTCTCCGCTACATAATTTAAAAGCAGGAACCGCTTATCCTGCAACTCTGATTACTACAGGCGATCATGACGACAGGGTTGTGCCGGCACATTCTTTTAAATTTGCAGCCACTTTACAAGAACTTCATGTAGGTCACACCCCCACCCTCATCAGAATTGATGTGAAAGCCGGTCATGGTGCCGGGAAACCCATTAGTAAAATTATTGATGCACAAACCGATGTATGGGCGTTTGTGATGAAGAACTTGGGGATGAAGTACAAATAATCAGCTTCAAACTAACAAAACCACCTCCCCAATCTACCAAAGATAGGGAATAAGAAATTGTAAATATTTTAAAGTTTCAGTTTGCGATATTACTGAAATATCTTATCTTTGCACTCGTTTTTACGGACGGCGGGATAGCTCAGGTGGTTAGAGCGTCGGATTCATAACCCGAAGGTCACGAGTTCAACTCTCGTTCCCGCTACAAAAAGGGTCTGGTGTTCAAACACCAGACCCTTTTTGATTCAAACGTAAATCTTAACTATAACTTTTTAATAACCCAATTCTTTCTCTATTTCCTCAAGCTCCTTGCTCATATCTAAGCGATAGTACAAGGTTCTGAGGTTTCTTTTATATATAGTTTCTTCCGGATTAATCTCACTGGCTTTTATAAAATAGGCAATTGCCGATTTAAACAGTGCATTTGCCTGTTCTCTGGCTAAATTGTATTCTTTATCAGATTTATACGCTGCATCATCTAATATTTTTTCACCTTGATTAATGATTAAAACACCTAATCCGGCATGTGCATCTGCATAGTTGGGATCCAATTCAAGGGTTTTATTATAAAACAACCTGGCATTTGCATCATCTTCTTCTATTTCATAAATTTTTGCTTTGATATAATAATAGACTGCTTCATTGGGTGACATTTCAATGGCTTTATCAATATACATTTTAGATTCATCTGTCAAGTTATTAGACAAATAATAATTGATCAAGTTTTGAATGAACCAAGGGTCTTCGGGCATTTTCTCAAATCCGCTTTTTAATGTTCTCAAAAAACTTACGGTATCTTTTAACTGCACATACTCTTCATAAAGCAGTTTATAGATATTTGCCGTCTCATAATCACCGTCTTTTATTTCTTCGTGTATTTCAATGGCTCTATCCCACATTTCCAAATTTCTGGCAGCGAGCGCATTAAAGTACTTCACTTGATTGTAGGTTGAGTCAATGGTTACAACATCTTTCATGAACGGCAACTGCGGAATTTCAAGATAAGTATCAAAAGCTTTCATGGCTGCTGCATAATCTTTTTTCTCATCAAAAAGGGTAGCTGCATAATAAAAGAGATTATGTTTTTCATCAAAATACTCTTTGATTTTATTCTTGATATCTTTTTCAAATTTAGGTTTAAGTTTTTTACCTTTCTTATTGTAACTATTTTGATCTAATTCATAAGCTTTTAAAAAATATTGATAGGACTCCATGACTATCTTTCCTTTTTTTACAAAATCAACATCTTTACCTAAAGCCATTTGTTTGAAATATTCTTCATTTTCCTTATAGCCAATCAATCCGGCAACATGCCATGTTTTGGCATCTGTAGCGGTTGAAGGGTCTTCCAAAGCCGGCAAGATTGCTTCCCTGGCACCTTTAAAATCCGGGGTCTCCATCAAAGCCAAATTTCTGGCTTTGGACACATTTTTCTTTTGACCAAAAGCTGTTGTAACTGTCAAAAGCAGTACAAGCGAAAAAATTACTTTTTTCATAATTTTAAAATTTAAAAAATTATTTATTGTTAATTTCATTTTCAAAAATATAGTTTGATCTTCTTTTACACAATCCATGTTGCTCAATATCAACATCGAGAATATTCATTCCTCATCATTTTAAGTTTCATCCGGACGAATATCATTATTTTCTTCATTCATGTTATTATCAACATCATCATGTACATCGCCCTCATCAATATCTTCCTCGGTTTCTGTTAACACCTTACATACAGAAGCAATCTCATCGTTTCGCTTTTCAAGATTGATTAACCGAACACCTTGCGTTGCCCTACCCATTACGCTTATATCTGCTACATGCAATCGAATGACTATTCCCGACACATTAATGATCATCAGGTCATTATCATCATTGACATTTTTAATGGAAACGAGCTTACCTGTTTTTTCGTTGATGTTCATGGTTTTGACACCTTTACCACCTCTATTGGTGATGCGATAAATAGGATTACCATCTTCGTCATCTAAAGGAGTACGCTTACCGTATCCGTGCTGAGAAACCACCATAACAGTATCATGGGAATCCTTTGGAACACAAATCATACCGATAACTTCATCTTGTCCGTCATCATCCAATCTCATGCCGATTACACCGGTAGCAGTTCTGCCCATGGGACGTACTGCAGATTCATGGAAACGAATGGCGCGTCCGTTCCGATTGGCCATGATGATTTCCGTATCTCCATCTGTCAGGCGTACCTGAATCACCTGGTCATCTTCTCTGATGGTGATGGCATTTATACCGTTGACGCGCGGACGAGAATAAGCTTCCAGCAAAGTTTTCTTCACAATTCCATTTTTTGTACAGAAAATAATGTTGTGAGAATTGATGTATTCTTCATCATCTAACCCTTTTACCCTGATAAAAGCATTTACTTTATCATCAGAATCAATATTCAACAAATTTTGAATAGCCCTGCCTTTTGAGTTTTTACTGCCTTCCGGTATCTCATATACTTTCAACCAATAACATTTACCTTTCTGCGTGAAGAACAGCATGGTATTATGCATGGATGCCGGATAAATATATTCAATGAAGTCATCATCCCGCGAATCACTTCCTTTTGAACCTATTCCTCCCCTGCCCTGAGCACGGAATTCTACCAAAGCTGTCCGCTTGATATAACCAAATCTTGAAATGGTTATCACCATTTCTTCATCAGCATAAAAATCTTCAGGATTGAATTCTTCAGAAGCATATACAATGTCGGTACGGCGCTCATCACCAAATTTAGCTTTCACCTCTAACAATTCGTCTTTGATGATTGCCATGCGTAGCTCAACCTTTGCTAAAATTTCTTTCAAATTTTCAATTAGACTCAATACTTCTTCGTATTCAGCACGCAACTTATCTTGCTCCATCCCCGTAAGTTGACGCAAACGCATTTCTACCACAGCACGGGATTGAATTTCCGATAAACCGAACCTCTCCATCAAACGAGTACGTGCTTCGTCAGGTGTTTTTGAATTGCGTATGATTTGAATGGCTTCATCCAAATTATCAAGGATAATCATAAAACCTTCCAGGAGATGTGCACGCTTCTCTGCCTCAGCCAGTTCAAATTGCGTACGCCGAATAACCACATCATGACGATGATCTACAAAATATTTGATAAGATCTTTCAGATTAAGCAATTGTGGCCTTCCGTTCACCAGGGCAATGTTGTTAACACTAAAAGAGGACTGCAAAGCAGTAAATTTGTACAAAGTATTCAAGACAACGCCGGAGTTCGCATCTCTTTTTATGTCGATAACGATGCGCATACCTTCACGGTCGGATTCATCGTTGATATGTGAGATACCATCTATACGTTTATCCTCAATCAAGGAAACAATGGAGCGAATTAATTCAGCCTTATTAACCAGATAGGGAATTTCATGAACGACAATTTTTTCTCTACCGGAGTTATCTACTTCAATGTCAACTTTAGAACGAATAACTACACGCCCCCGTCCGGTTTCAAAAGCCTCTCTCACCCCGGCATAACCATAAATGGTACCACCTGTCGGAAAGTCAGGCGCTTTTACATATTTTATCAGTTCTGCAATTTCAATATCATTATTATCAATATAGGCTACTGTTGCATCAATCACTTCCGAGATATTGTGGGGAGCCATATTGGTTGCCATTCCCACTGCAATACCGGATGAACCGTTGACCAGCAAGTTAGGGATGCGAGCCGGCAATACTACCGGTTCTTTGATGGTATCATCAAAGTTGAATTGAAAATCAACAGTATCCTTGTTGATGTCAATCAGCATTTCTTCCGCTATCTTGCGCAAGCGCGCTTCGGTATAACGCATAGCTGCCGGGTTATCACCGTCAACAGAGCCGAAGTTTCCTTCCCCGTCAACCAAAGGATAACGCATGGACCAGGGTTGAGCCAATCTAACCAAGGTACCGTATATGGACGAGTCACCATGGGGGTGGAACTTACCCATTACTTCCCCGACAATTCTTGCAGATTTTTTAAAAGGTTTGTCCGAGTTGTTGCCCAATTCATTCATGCCAAACAACACGCGACGATGCACCGGTTTAAGTCCGTCCCGCACATCCGGCAACGCACGAGATACAATTACTGACATTGAATAATCAATGTACGAAGACTTCATTTCTTCGTCAATATTTACCTTAATAATTCTTTCTGGATTAATCATCTGATGTATTTATTTTTTCAAAAAAAAATCAGGCTAAAGTACTATTTTCTTTTGAATCTGACAAGAAAAACAAGATGTTTTTTCAGGCTTTCTTTTTTCTTTGGATGGTATCACGAAGGTTAACTGCCAACTCGTATTTTTCTTCATTCACCGCCATATTTAAAAGCTCCTCTAAATCTTCCAAAGAGAGCATTTCCAATTCTTCGGAAGTGAGTTCTTCAGGCTTAACAACTTCTGAAACATGGTCCTTGGCATATTTTTCTAATTCAGAAGAATCAATTTCAACACTAACGATGTCCATAATATTTTCTTTGATGAAAATTCCGCATTCTGCTCTAACAGCTAATGCAATAGCATCTGACGTACGCGAATCGACAACCATAGATGTTTCTCCTTTTTTCAAATGCAATTCTGCATAAAATATATCGTTAACCATATCATAGATCACGACTTTTTCTAACTTAGTGCCGAACACACTTAACAGCGTAAGAATCAAATCATGTGTCAAAGGACGGGGAGATTTTTTCTTATTCATATGTAAGGCGATGGACTGTGCTTCCGGTTCTCCAATCATGACAGAAAATCGTCTATTCCCACTTTCTTCTGCCAACACCAAACCGTAAGTACCGGCTACATTCTGATTGTAAACCAATCCTACAACGTTTATTTTTATTTCAGAAGACATAATTTTAATAATTAAACTGAGTTGAATTCTACCTCTACATTTTAGTAATTACCTTAAAACCTACTTTGATCATTTTTCGGTTCTGACTCGATTACAAAAATTTACACAGGCTACACGCGTACATTCAACTTATTGTATATTTATTTTCTTTAATTTCTTGTGAGAAATTTAGCTTCTACCTTTCTGGTAAGAAGACAAGCAAATTTACGAGTTTTTTTCCAAAAAACCTTATTATACAAGAAAAATGGGAAAGTAAGGAAACTTAGAGAAAAAAGCTGTAATTTTGCAGCGGTGTCTTATAAGTACCCAACTACTGCTTCGATATTCGAGTTCACGAGTTCTGTGTTCTGAGTTCCGTGCTCCGTGTTCTGAATTCCGTGGTGCGTGGTCAATTTTTAGTTAAATATTTGTTTTGAGAAAGCCCCAAAATGCATCGTGGTACCAACATATCAATCAAGAACAAGCGGGCAACGTTCAATTACGAAATAAAGGAACGTTATACAGCCGGCATACAGCTTTTCGGAACGGAAATAAAATCCTTGCGCGAAGGCAAAGCTTCCCTGACTGATACTTACTGCGTGTTTATCAACAATGAGCTGTGGGTAAAAAACTTACACATTGCCGCATATTTCTTCGGAACATATAACAACCATGATGTTCGCCGTGACAGAAAGTTGTTGCTGAACAGAAAAGAATTGAATAAACTGAATCGAGCCACCAAGGAAACCGGACTGACCATCATTCCTATTCACTTGTTTATCAATGAAAAAGGATTAGCTAAACTCGTGATTGGCCTCGCAAAAGGTAAAAAGAGACACGACAAACGTCAATCTTTAAAAGAAAAAGAGATGGATAAGGAAATTAATAAAAGATTCAATCAGTTCTAATCCATGACCCCAGAACTCCTGAACGCGGAACCCGGACCGCGCAACGCGTAAACTCGTAAAACTCGCCGTTATTTATACAAAACAAACACACAAGGACGTTTGTTTAATTCCGGCATCTTCTTTTGCCATGCCCCGACGGACTTAGTTTGAATGTATTCGGATGGTAAAGTCAAATCGGCAGCTACGCACAATTTAGTTTCAGGTTTACAGGCACTCAATATATCGGCAAAAGTCTGCATATTTCTATAAGGCGTTTCAATATAGATTTGTGTTTGATTTTCTGTATAGATCTTTCGTTCTTGCTTTTTAAGCAGATCCGATTTTTCGTTTTTGGGAATCGGCAGGTATCCATTGAAAGCAAAACTTTGTCCATTGAACCCTGATGCCATTAAAGCCAATAACACAGATGACGGGCCTACTAACGGAACAACCTGAATATTATGTTGATGGGCTATGGCTACAACATCTGCTCCGGGATCGGCTATGGCAGGACAGCCGGCTTCGGAAATAATTCCCACATCATTACCTGCCAATAAAGGACAGATAAATGAACGAATTTCTGTGGTTTCAGTTCGTTTGTTCAACTCAAAAAAATGCAGTTCATCAATATTGATATCGTTGTTACATTTCTTGAGGAAACGACGTGCAGAGCGAATATCTTCCACTATAAAATACTTGATGTTCCCAATCAACTCAAGGTTGAAAGCCGGAAGTATTCGTGACAATTCAGTATCACCTAAGTGAGTAGGAAAAAGATACAATTTACCGGACATATCATTCTGTTTTTAAATTATTGAGTATTTCCGTCAAAATTTCCCATTCGTACATCTTCTGATCCAATGCCCGCTGCTTTTGGTGCAATTTTAAAATAAAATCACTGTCTGAAGCTTTTTCAGGATGCTGCAACTCAGCTTGCATTGCGTTCAATGCTGCTTCTAACTGTTCAACCTCCATCTCCACCTCCGACACATCGCGTTCAGCCTTTCTAATCTTTCTGTTCTGTTCTTTTCTCGCTTCATAGCTTAATTTATTATCAGAAACATTCTTTTCCTGCGGACTTAAATCCTGACTTTGCAATGGTTTCGAAGAAGGCATATTGATTTCAAGTTCTTGCAAACTCTCTATTTTTTTATGATGTAGAAAATCATAAATACCTCCAAGATGTTCCCTAATCTTTTTATTACTGAACTCATATACTTTATCAACCAGTCCGTCTAAAAACTCGCGGTCATGCGACACAATGACAGCCGTACCGGTGAAAGCTTTGAGAGCCTCTTTTAACACATCTTTGGAGCGCATATCCAAATGATTGGTCGGTTCGTCAAGAATCAACAAATTAACAGGTTCAAGCAATAACTTGATCATGGCAAGTCGTGAACGTTCGCCACCGGAAAGCACTTTTACTTTTTTATCGGATGCCTCACCACCAAACATAAAAGCCCCTAAAATATCCCGGATTTTTGTACGGATTTCACCAACTGCAGCCTGATCAATGGTTTCAAAAACCGTTAAATTTTCATCCAACAGAGAAGCTTGATTTTGAGCGAAGTAACCTATTTTAACCTGGTGACCAAGTTTAAGCTTTCCTGAAAAGGGAATTTCCTGCATGATGCATTTCACCAGAGTACTTTTACCGGCTCCATTTTTACCTACAAAAGCGACTTTTTCACCTCTATTGATTATCAATCCGATATTATCAAGCACCAAAAGATCGCCGTATGCTTTCGACAAATGTTCTATTTCAACGGGAATAATACCTGAGTGCGGAGCCGGCGGAAACTTCAGATTCATATGGGTATGATCTTCAATGTCCACCTCAATCCTTTCGAGCTTTTCCAATTGTTTAATGCGCGATTGTACTTGAATGGCTTTTGTAGCCTTGGCACGAAAACGCTCGATAAACAACTCTGTATCCTGAATCATTTTCTGTTGATTCTCATAAGCCCGCATTTGCTGTTCGTAACGTTCTTTGCGCAATTCAACATATTTCGAATAGTTGACTTGATAATCATATATTTTCCCGAGGGAGATTTCTATGGTTCTGGTTGTCACCGCATCTATAAAAGCCCGGTCGTGCGAGACCAGCACAACTGCACTGTTGGCGTTGATAAGGAAACTTTCGAGCCACTGTATAGATTCGATGTCTAAATGATTGGTAGGCTCATCAAGCAACAGCACATCAGGTTGTTGTAAAATTATTTTTGCCAATTCGATGCGCATCCTCCATCCACCGCTAAACTCGGCACAAGGCCTGTCAAAATCAGTGCGGTTAAAACCTAATCCAATCAAAGTTTTCTCTATTTCAGCCTGATAATTCCCTTGGTTGATGATTTGCAGATATTCCTGAGCATGACTGAGTTTGTCTATGATGCGATGATAATCCTCACTTTCATAGTCGGTTCGAGCAGCTAGCTCTAAGCCCAAAGTCTCGATTTCATGTTGAAGTGTATGAATGTATTCAAAAGCCTTTTCAGTTTCTTCCAACACTGTTGTGCCCTCATTGTGAATCATGTGTTGGGGGAGATAGCCGATAGTCAAATCCTTTGGGAGCTCGATGCGACCACGCGTAGGCATAATTTTGCCAGCTATCAGTTTCAGTAAAGTAGTTTTGCCGGCTCCGTTTTTTCCGACTAAAGCAATTTTTTCTTTTGGATTGATTAAAAATCCGATATTATCGAACAAGGAAGTACTTCCGAAATCAACACTTAACTGTTCAATTGAAATCATATGTCTAAACGCTCATATTGCGAATTTTTGCTTTTGAATTCCGGAACAATTTTTTTCATGGTCGAAACAGTCAGATAGTCTTTGTTCAGCTTGCTGTAATTGATTAGTTTGTCTATCAATATAGAAACTTTATCGTAATCATATTGCTGAACATTCGCAATCATTATTTTCGGGTGATGTGTTTTTTGAGTATGCTCTTTCTTGTTCAAAAGTTCTTCGTACAATTTTTCACCCGGTCGCAATCCTGTAAATACGATTTTAATATCTTGCTCAGGCACCAATCCGGCTAAGCAAATCATTTTACGTGCTAAATCTAAAATTTTCACAGGTTTACCCATATCGAAAATATAAATTTCACCTCCATTACCCATAGATCCGGCTTCAAGTACCAACACGCAAGCTTCCGGAATCGTCATAAAGTAACGAATTATTTCCGGATGCGTAACAGTTACGGGTCCCCCACGCTCAATTTGTTTTTTAAAATAAGGAATAACGGAACCGCTTGAACCCAACACATTACCAAAACGGGTTGTAATGAATTTAGTAGTATCTCCGTTAGTGGTAGCGTTCAACTTACGATATAAAGACTGCACATATATTTCAGCTATGCGCTTGGATGCACCCATCACATTGGTGGGATTGACCGCTTTATCCGTTGAAACCATCACAAAGCGCTCAACCCTATACTTCACAGCTAAATCAGCTAAAATCTTAGTACCCAGCACATTGACTATAACGCTTTCAACAGGATAATCTTCCATCATGGGAACATGCTTATAAGCAGCAGCATGGTAAATGATATCAGGTCGATACAAATCCATCATATACTCCATACGTTCTTTGTAACGTACGTCACCTAAGAATATCATTACATTTTTATCAGGATATTCTTCTTCCAAATCAAGCTTTAAATCATGCATTTGAGATTCGGCATGATCCAACAACACCAACAAGTTGATGTCATATTTCAATACTTGTAAAGCTATTTCACTACCGATTGAGCCTGCCGCACCAGTCACCAATACAACTTTATCTTTTAATTGAGCGGCGATATTATTAGTAGAGATATTGATTTGGGGTCTTTCCAGCAAATTTTCAATGGGGATAGATCTCATTTCCCCGATGCTGGGAATGTCATTCTTCCAGATATTCATGGGAGGTAATGACAAAACGGTCAAATCGTTATCGACAAACTTCTCCAATGCATTGGACACATTTGGTTCATTTAGTTTTGTAGGCGAAACAATGATGGATTTACATTTTTTGATGATAACTTTCTCCATTGTTTCATCACTCATCAAATAAACTCTAACACCCATGATCATTTTCTCACTGGCATTTTTATCATCGTCAATAAATCCCACCAACTTGTATTTTGAACCCACCTGTTCCGACATCAGCATTTTGGCAATACCGATAGCAGCCGATTTAGTGCCGTAAATCATCACCGGTGTCAGATAATCGCCTCTTTGCGTCAGGTAATCATAAGTAGTTTTAATCAACAACCTCGTCATCAAGAGAAATAAAAACGACAAGACACCGTAAACCACCAATTCTGAATAGTACACCAACAAACCTTTCGACAGGAAAGTCAAGATCAAATTTACACCAATCAGAACAATGATATTGACAACGATTGAGAATAATATTCTTACAGTATCAACAAAGCTGGAATAGCGCAAGACACCCGAATAGGTATGAAACACCCAGAACAGCAATATCTGCAACAACATGACGATGGTAATCCGCCAAAAATCATTGATGATGATAAAATGAGAAGGATTAAAGCGAATTTTTTCAGCAACCAAGATGGAAATCAGAAATGCCACCACACATAGCAGAACGTCAACAAATAGGACAATCCACCTTGGCAGGTATTTCATGGCAACAAATTTAGAAAAAATATTTCCGTCCAACAGACGACCGGAGTTGAATTTCACCATACGCTTCAAAATTTCGAGGTACAAAAGTACAATTTTTATTATAAATTGAGAAAAAATTACACTTGCAAATTGAACTTGACGGTGTCTCATAAGCGTGCAACTGCTGCGTTGCTTTCAATATTCGGGGCATTTGAACACTTCTAAAACACCTTGCTTGCTTTTTAAAATTGAATATTTGTCTTTAAACAGCCTCTACAATATAAATTTTCAACGTACAAAAACCCAATAAATTGTATGGTCTTTTAGATAAAAAAATCAAAAAACATCTTTAATAAAAATAATGTATGCAAGAACAGATTTTCTCTGTGGTAGGAGCAAGAGAAAGCTATCAATTTTCAGGTTTCCGGATGTAAATTGGAAATTATCATGTATATTTGCAGACTTATTTTTTTTAAAATAAGCACATTATTCATCTTTGGTAATATGTCTGTACATCTTGAAAATATACGTAAGGTAACCACTCAACGTTTGGTGGAAATGAAGAAAAGAGGTGAAAAAATCAGTATGCTCACTGCCTATGACTACACCATGGCCAAGATTGTAGATCGTGCCGGCATTGATGTTATTCTTGTCGGTGATTCAGCATCCAACGTTATGTGTGGCAATGTGACCACTTTACCCATCACATTGGATCAAATGATATTCATGGCAAAATCGGTGATGCGCGGTGTTAAACGTGCTTTAATAGTGGTGGATATGCCTTTCGGTTCATATGAGGGCAATTCGCGTGAAGCAATTTCTTCTGCTATCAGAATTATGAAAGAAAGTCACGTTGACTGTCTGAAAATAGAAGGCGGAGAAGAAGTTGCCGAGTCTATCAAACGAATATTAAGTGCCGGTATTCCTGTAATGGGACATTTAGGTCTGATGCCTCAATCCATCAATAAGTACGGTACTTATACTGTTAGAGCACAGGAAGAGGAAGAAGCTGAAAAACTAATCCGGGATGCCCATCTGTTGGAAGAAATCGGCTGTTTCTCCATAGTATTGGAAAAAATACCTGCCAAGTTAGCCAAGCGTATTGCTTCTGAGCTGACCATTCCCATCATAGGTATTGGTGCCGGTGGCGGTGTTGACGGTCAAGTATTGGTAATTCACGATATGTTGGGTTTAAATAATGAATTTTCTCCTCGTTTTTTAAGACGATATGCCAATTTAGAGGAGGTCATGGACAAAGCCCTCAAGCAATATTCTGCTGATGTAAAGTCGGGTTCATTTCCGAATGAGAATGAACAATATTAAAAGTGAATCATAAAATTACTCCAGCAACCACTTCCAAGCCGGAATGATATCAATATGTTTATCATCTGCAGTAATTTTATCTTCCACATCATTTGTGATTATCAATCCTGACGTCAGGTTGAATGTTTCCATCGCCTCCAATAACCCATCAACTTCCCGTTTCCTTGTTTTTTCTGAATAAAAAGTATAACACACTTGTATGGCAACAGTGACTATATTATTCTCCACTAACAAGAAATCACATTCTTGTTTCTTACTATAATAAAAAACTTCTTTTCCTCGCCTAAGCAATTCAATATAAACAAGATTTTCAAGTAAATGCCCGAGATTATCTGAGAAACTAAACCCTACTCTTTTTACCAATCCGTTGTCAATAAAATAAGATTTTTTCGGATTTAAAATTTGCTTTGAAACGGAATAATCATATTTATAAGTCTGAAATATTAAATAGCTGTCAGACAAAAATCCAATGTATTTTTTCACAGTTGATGGATTTTTCACACCAATAATTTCAGCTAATTCACTGTTTGTTGATAAACGAGCGTAATTTCCGGCAAGATAGGAAACCAATTCTCTGACTTCAATTTCATTGGTAAGATTGTTCCGTACCATAATATCACGATACAGAATATTTTCAAACAAGGTTTTCAAGGCTAATTCATCACCGGTTTTAACAAAATTTGGAAATCCTCCGTCATTAAAATAATCTTCAAAAAGAGATAAAATAGCTGCTTTTATATTAGTTTTGTATAAGTTCTCATTCAGCAATTCCGGATTTTTCAGCAAAATAAATTCCCTGAATGAAAAGGGATACAGTTCGTGCGACAAATAACGTCCGGTAAGATGAGTACCCAATTCACGGCTCAACATGCGCGCATTAGAACCGGTAATGTAAATCTTATTACCGGTATCGTGCAAACGGCGAACAAAACGTTCCCACTGATCAACATTTTGGATTTCATCAAAATAATAAGTTTTTTGTACGCCAAAAAGCTCATAAAAAACCTCTAACAGAACCTGAAAATCATCCACCTTAAAACTGACTAACCGTTCGTCATCAAAGTTGATATAATAGTCACGCTCAGCTTGTTCTGCACGAATTTGCTGCATCAAAGTAGATTTACCACAACGACGAATGCCGGTAATAATCACGATCTCAGGTGCAGTACAAAAACCGGCAGGTAATTTACGTTTCACACTACCCTTAGCATGTTCAAAGTAATACTCTTGATCAGCTATTACTGTCTTTAATAAATTCTTATCCATAATAGATCTATTTTTCTGCAAAGATATAACTTCTATTTGAAATAGAAGAATATATACGTTTTATTCTATTTAAAATAGAGGTTAAAGGATAACAAATACTCATAAAATTGATCCGTAAACCTGTGCATTGATTTCTAGTTTCTCGCAGATTGTCACAGATTAAAAATTCGCAGATTGACGTAAACTAAATTATCTACAAACAAAACAGTCGGTTCGGGGAAATTCCAAGCCGACTGTTTTGTTTGCTATGATTCACACAACGGAACCACCCCAAAGCCCCCCTATATTTGCGCCATTTGACATTTAAACAGATATAGGAGTTAATAAGTTAAATGAGTTCTTTGAAATATTGTTACAATATCAAGATATTTGCATTATCTTTCATCAGCCGTATGAAGTG
>Ga0116172_10000855_pt1 | contig 28849 bp, 19 predicted proteins | sample AD_UKC083_MetaG_FD_89799 | JGI IMG/M metagenome (GOLD analysis project Ga0116172, IMG submission 89799) | Active sludge microbial communities of municipal wastewater-treating anaerobic digesters from USA - AD_UKC083_MetaG | ecosystem: Engineered > Bioreactor > Anaerobic > Digestate | place: USA... | reverse complement strand
GGAGTGAAAGATGTTGTCGATCGCATTGCACACAACGAGTACTTTAGCTTCTACGGTTATATTGATCAAGAGCAGATAGATAAAGAATTGCGTTCGGGCAAAGTGAGTGTTGTCGTAGTTTTTGCTTCAGATTTTGATCGTCGTATGGAGCAGATTTCCGCGGGAGTACCTTCAAAACCGATTATACAATTAGTAGTTGATGGCTCTAATGTCAATATAGCAGGCGCGTCAACTGCCTATCTGCAAGGCATCCTGCTCGGTACCGCATCACAGCAGGCGATGTTTGAGACCAGAATGCTTTTCAATCCACAAATGAAAAGTGCCTACAATTTTGTACCCGGTATTATGGGTTTGATTTTTATCCTTGTTTGCGCCATGATGACTTCGGTATCGATTGTTCATGAAAAAGAAGTTGGTACAATGGAGGTGCTTCTCGTGTCGCCTGTGCGTCCCGTGAAGATTGTCTTTGCCAAGATGATACCCTACTTCGTTATTTCCTTCGTGATATTGGTAATGATACTGCTTCTTTCTCATTATCTGCTTGATGTGCCCATGTCGGGTGGTGTTTGGGGTATCTTTTCTTTGTCGCTACTATATTTGTTGTTATCGCTCTCTCTCGGACTTCTTGTATCGACCATAGCCAAAACACAGGTGGCTGCACTTCTTATCTCGGCTATGGTAATGATGATACCTGTGCTATTGCTTTCCGGCATGATATTTCCCATTGAAAATTTACCTGAAATTTTTCAAGTGCTGTCAACTATTGTCCCTGCTCGTTGGTATATAGATGCCATTCGTAAGATGATGATTCAAGGAGTACCACTCATGGCGGTTTGGAAAAACAGCACGATATTACTTGCTATGACAATCATGTTCATCGTTATATCGCTTAAAAAGTTTAACGATAAATTAGAGTAGTGCTATGAGAACATTTATTGTGCTATTGCAAAAAGAGTTTTTACAGATTCGTCGTAATTCATTCTTGTCCAGGTTCATAGTGGCCTATCCCGTGATAATCATGCTCATAGCCCCACCTCTAATGACAATGGATGTGCGTAATGTCAATGTTGCGGTTGTTGACCTTGACCGTTCAACGACATCACGCCGTATCATGTCGCACATCAATGCTTCAGAATGTCTGTCACTTGTCAGCACGACTTCTGAATTTGATGCTGCGATGCAAGTCTTGGAGAAAGGTGAGGTTGACATTATAGTGCAGATTCCCGACCACTTTGAGCGTGATATGGTAGTTGCCACATCTGAGCGAATAAGCATAATTGCCAATGCGGTGAATGCAAACAAAGGTTCAATGGGTACGCAATACATAGTACAAACCATTGCACGTACACTGTCTGAATTGCGTAACGAGAAAAGTTCAAATCAATTGTCTGAGCTGGTAACGGTACAAAATCGCTTTAACCCAACGCTCAACTACCGGCATTACATGATTCCCGCTCTTATGATCATCATCTTTATTCTCATGTGTGGCTTTTTGCCTGCATTGAGCATCGTAGGAGAAAAGGAAACCGGCACGATAGAACAGATAAATGTTACACCCGTGAGTCGTCTGACCTTTACATTGTCAAAACTGATTCCTTATTGGATTATTGGCATATTCGTGCTTATGGTGGTAATGATTGTTGCACATCTCGTCTATGGACTTATACCTGCCGGTTCTGTCGGGGTTATTTACTTTGGTACGGCACTATTTGTTTTGACTATTTCCGGATTCAGCCTCACGATTGCGAACTTCTCCGATACGATGCAACAGACAATGTTTGTTATGTTTTTCTTCATTATGATCTTCAATCTGATGAGTGGACTGCTTACACCCATTGACTCTATGCCTGAATGGGCACAGAAAATCACAATTATTTTGCCACCCCGTTATTTTGTCGATATTTTACGTTCAGTCTATCTGAAGGGAGCAACTCTTGCCGAATTATGGCGCAACTTCGCGGCTCTCGGCATTTTTGCGGTCATCTTCAACGCTCTTGCTGCCATAACCTATAAGAAGCAGGCGTAAATTAATCTATGAAACCTTTTTCAAGGTCCAAATGCCTGACAAATACTTCAGAAAGCTGTTCCTTTGTAAAATCCATGGGGTCTTTTTTTTGGTTTAACATTATTTTATTGCATAATGCAAAACTAAATTTGAAGACCTTTTCTTATGACTACACCAGACACACTTTTGAAACACTATCAAGCTTTTCTCTTATATTTTCTTTTGAACCACAAATAATAGCCCGTTAGTGGCAGTAAGCCTCCGACAATGGCAGCGATGAAGTAGAGAATCTTGACCACGATGCCGCCCCATGATCCTGTATGAAAGGAGTATATCCAGCCTCTTAATTTATTTTGTCTAGGCTGTTCAGTATATAGAGATATTTCGGTAATTACACCTGTTTCACTATCGAATGTATAACGATCGGAAGCCCTGTTGTTGCTGAAAACATTATTTGAAACTATGCTTACAGCATTACTTGTAACAGTGAGTGTTTTATATGACTCTGCGTTTTTTAGAGCTCCTTCCACGGCTTTATCCCATATAGTGTAATCTATTGAAGGCTTTTTCTCTTCACGCATATTGCGACCTCTCTGTTGTCTGTTTCCGGCTCCACTGCCGCCCTGATGTGATTGTTGCATTTCGACGCCAAACGCACTGTAAAACATATTCCGGTACCATCCGAAAGACCATGTTAATCCTGTCAGTGCCATAATTAACAGAAGAAGTGTAGCATAAAACCCTATTGCAACATGAAAGTCGTACCAGAATATGCGCCAACCTGACCGAAACCTGATTCTCAACCTGTTCCTTGCCATCTTCCGGTTTTTTGGCAGCCAAACAATCAGGCCGGTCAGAAGGATGACGACCATAACAATAGTTGAGATTCCTACGATACGTTTTCCGATTATGCGGCTGTCGCCTCTGAACATAAGCCAACGATGCAGTTGTCTCATCTGTCCGAAAAAAATATTCGGCTTATGAGTGTGTGTGTCAACTATTTCTCCGGTATAAGGGTTTACATAAACCGATGTCCTGTTTTGTCCCTCAATCCCCAATCTGTATGTTCTTTTTGGGTTTGAGGAAATTTGTACACTTGACACTGACGCGGAATCGGGCAATTCGGCGGTCACCTTTTGAACAATCTCGCTCACTGGTAAGCGCTCACCGTTGCTTTTGTCCACAACGTACAGTTTCCTGTTGATACATTCTGTAATCTCAGTTTCAAAAACGAGAATCGCTCCGGAAAAACATATCAATGATATGAACAACCCTACGGGAATGGATAACCAAAGGTGAATTTTTCTGAAAATCTTTTTCATCTCAATCAATTTACATCTATATTTTTCTTCTTCACTTCCATAATAATTGTCTCTACCTATTTTTCCGGGTGATATAGATATTCACCCATGCTACCTTGTCGAAAAGTATCCCATGCTTCAAAACCGTTCATTGAGTTTATCATAATTCATTTTTGCTGTCAGTGTACTGTTGAACAAGACTATTGGTTGCGCGGTGTATATATCAACTTGCGAAAACAGCTTTTGAGAATTGTCATCTCCATCTTGTTTAGCAAACAGTGAAACATTCAATGACAAAAGCAATATGGGAATAAGTAGTTTATTCATAATGAACTTTCGTTTATCAGTGCGCAAGTTCACGTTTTGAATAAACAGACACAATCCCGTGATTTTGCTATTTTATGGAAATCTATCACCATTTATGGTGATTAACGCAAGGTGCAAGTACCTTTGTGGGGGATTATGTGCAGTGGCAGATTTGCGTGTCAGGTTTTAGTAGTGTGTTTATTTCAAAATACAACTAAGTGCCTGATTTTTAAGCTCTATTACTGCCGTTGATTTTGCGTTACCCTTTTGTTCCTTTATGAAAACATCACCTGTTGAAGGATTTATAGTATTCATTATTACTGCTTTCTTCATTTTTCCTGTCCTGCAATTGAGAAAAAAAGGATAACTGAAACAATGTGTATGACTAATTATAAATCAAATACATTAGGGTAAAGATAAAATCCTTTATAATCAAGTTTCATAAAATATTCATAATAATATTTTAGCATTTCGCGGGGATTAATATCCGCAAACTTTTCAGGATAAAACAATTTCGCCAAAACTACTGTGCCTACGGGTTGGGAAGGTCCAAACATCAGATCATCAATAAAGTAAACCTTCTTTTCTTTTACAGCATCTGTACCGCTGATACCGGGGGTGGTAATAAGTTCATTCCAAGCATTTAATACTTTGGTTGTATCAACAGCAGCCGATCCATAATCAAACTTAACACCGGTTAAAAGTCGGGTGCTGGAAGGATGTGCCAATATAATATCGGGATTTTCCTGTAAAATCCATTCGGAAGACACAGATATACCTGATTGCGGAAGTTTTTTAGAAATAAACTTTCCTCCGGCTCTTGAAATAATAATGTCTGCGGAACTTCCTCCCCCCGATGTATTGTAATAACCCTCGCTGGGGGCATCCCAGTACACTTTTATTTTTTCTTCATCAGGAATGTCACGGACTCTGGTTTGAACCATCAGTAATAAACTATCAAACCAATTAATATAACGCTTGCATTCTGCTTCTTTTCCCAACGCCTTGGCCAAAATAGCGATTTCTTTCTGTGGCTCATTTGATCCAAATAAGTTTAATTTAATGATCTTAATCTTATCTGATTGGCCAATTTTACTCTCAATATCATCGGCCCATGATTGATTATATACCAATATAACATCATCTTCGGAACTGTCATTGACAATTTTATATATCATTTCATAATTCACATTACCTTTAGAAAAACCGCCAATTGATGGAAGTTTTGAGAGTACCGGGTTTACCTCGGTATTTAATTCTACTGTCCAACGGGTTACGCCTTCCACTTTTGATTCGGCATCTAATATTCTAAAAATCTCTGTTTTAGAATGGATAACTATGAATTTACTTGATTTGGATATGTTCACTTTCCTGCCTGCTGCATCCGTAATTTCAATATACGAATTGTCATTGACGTCTTCGTTATTGACCCTTTGATTACTATTGTTACAAGCGATTGCCCAAAATGAAAGGCACAAAAAGAGTGTTATGTTTTTAAGAAGTCTCATAAAGCAATCAATATTGAATCATTATGTTTTACTATTCCGTCGGTCATGGCATTCAAACTCCATGAACGTCTGGTTATTACCGGAATACGAAGCAATAATGCAACGCTCACGATGAGTATATTCCGGAAAATGGAAATGGCAAGATTGCCAAGTATCCGGTGAACCACGCCTTTAAGTTGATTGTCGCTGGCAAAATACTGAAGCAGGGACGTGAAAGCCGAAAAAAGTACATAATGACAATACCTGCCAAAATAATGGTTTCCGTCTGCATCTTTTGTTAAATTTCCTCTGACAGATGTCATATTAAATCACTTTTCGGGTGTAAAATATATTTATTTCCAGATGCATTTCCGCAATACTTTTTCAGCCAACAAGAGTGTACTGAATCAGGATTTACTAACGCAAATTTTTCAGGGTAACACCATTTTCCTACATACAAACTACCGATCATTGCACGTGGGCTGGAGCATAATTCGGATGAAATCAGATACACGCGTCTGTTTTTTACCGCATCAAGTTTATCCCATCCCGGTCTGGATAACAATGCCTCATACATATCAACGGTAACTGAGTCAACGGTTATAGATTTTATTATTACATCAGGGTTTTCTTCAAGAAGCCATTCGGTGGAAATTTTCGGATACGGGACCTTTAAATGGGATGCGATATTTTTCGCATTTACTATTTTAAGTATTTCGTCACCACCTGTTTCCGGCCCCATTGCAGTAAAGTCAGTGAATTCGAAATAAACTCTCACCTGGATGCCAATGTCTGTAACTGCGTTTTCAATTATGTCAATGATTTTATCAAAATCATTAATCATCATATCAGCTTCTTTTTCTTTGCCAACAAGGGATGCAAGACGATATATGTCTGAGTGATATTCGGATATGCGAAAGCAATCCATTCGCTCTACAGAGATTTTAAAATTCCTGAGTTTATCGTCAAAACTGGCAGGGTCGGGCCATTTTTTGTAAGCTACGATAATGTTTGGATTCATATTTACGATTGCTTCAATATTCGGGGTTCGCCAGTTTCCTATAACAGCCCAGTTATTTGACTTTTCGATAAATGATTTCGGTGTATCGCTGATTCCAACTATACTTTTGGAGGCTCCCAATCCGAACAATACTTCAAGGGCGTCGGGGTTGGTAACAATCAAACGTTCTTCACTTCCATGCAGGAATCTTTCGTGCCTTGTCTGTCTATCTTGATTACATCCCGTAAACGGCAAAATGCTCAGTAAACCGATAAATAATCCGTACAAAACAATCCGAATACTTTGCATAGTTCTTATATTGATTCAGTATCTATATTATCTTTTGCTGATATCGTTAGAGTTGAACACATACTTATTGGTAAAAGGAACCCCATAATACTTTTTTAGCCAATAAGCGTGAACAGAATCCGGATCGATTGACGCAAATTTTTCGGGATAACACCACTTGCCAAAATACAAACTACCTATCATTGCCCGGGGGCCCGAACATATTTCAGGTGAAATCAAATAAACTTGTTTGTTTTTTACGGCGTTCAGCTTATTCCATCCCGCCCTGTTTACCACCTGCTCATAAATTGCGGAGATAATTGTATCGGAGCTTATTACTTTTATGATTATATCCGGATTTTCTTCCAGAAGCCATTCTGTAGAAATTTTTGGATACAGGATCTTTAATTTTGCCGCTATATTTGTTGCATTAATCAATTCAATCATTTCATTGTTGCCCGATCCTTCCCCCATAGCGATAAAATCGCCATACTCAATGTAAACTTTCTTTTTGAGGTCAATATCCGCAACAGCGTTCTTAATCATGTTAACGATTCTGTCAAAGTCATGAATCAAGGTATCCGCCATTTTTTCCTTGCCGGTCAAAGAGGCAAGGCGATTCATATCGGAATGATATTCAGACATTCTAAAACAGTCTACTCTCTCCACCGAGATATTGAAAGGTTTGAGTTTATCATCGAAACTGGCAGGAGCGGGTGAATTTGGATAGGTTATGGCAATATCGGGTTTAAGATTTATAATAGCTTCAAGATTAGGATTTCGCCAACTTCCTATCGATGGCCATGGATTTTTGGCGCCAAATGTTTCCATTATTATATCATCGTCGTTAACCCCGACTATATTTTCTGAAGCTCCAAGTCCGATTAGCATTTCAAGCGCGTCGGAATTGGTAACAACCAGACGTTTCTCGCTGTTTTGCCCTTTTCCTTCGCCTTTTGTTCTTTTCCCCTGGTTACACCCAATCAATAGAGAACCAATAAGTAAGCCGTACAAAATAATTTTAGTGCTTTGCATTATTTTGAATTCAATAAATTCCTGATATATTCCATTTTGTCACCCCAGTTTGCAACATCATCAGGAGTGAGAATATCAATGCTTCCTCCCTGGATATCACCTTCTATGTCGCCCATACGTTCTTCAATCCAACTTTCTATTTCGAGATATTTATTTTTCAGGTCATTTAATACCTGCTCATCAGCATTCCAGAGGCCACGTTCGGCAGCTTCAAGCAGGCGCCGGCCAATTTCTTCAAGCGCCCATGGGTTATTCTCCTCAAATTCTTTACGCATTTCTTCGTCCAGGACATAGGTGCGGGCAATATCATCAAAGATCCAATCGTCCACATCTCCGGTTGTAGCTTCCCATCCGTATAACCTTCCGATCTTTTTTGAGATATCCCCTAATCCTTTATAGCCATGCTCTTTCATGCCATCAATCCATTGAGGGTTAAGTAGTTTAGAACGGACTATGCGACGAACTTCGCTGGCAAGGTCACGGACACCTACATTTTTCGCATCTCGCGTATCGCCATAATATGCTTTTACCGGTTTTCCTGAAATACTGCGAGCTGCCGCCGTTATCCCTCCGTGCGATCCAAAAAATCCACAACAACTGAATAAATCAGATTCATCGGTATATGCTTTATTGAAAGTGATATCTACGGTTTTAAGACTGCCAATAAGACTCTCCGGCATTTCTTTTCCATGAATATTTTTGCCATATCCATACTGGTTCCAGTAAACAAAAATATCGGCGAGATCTTTTTCTTCTTTCCATGAAGAAGCATATACTGCAAGATTCACTCCCGACATGTATGTTCCTGGCCGTGCTCCGAAAATCCGGATGTTTACTTCTTCCCATTCGTCGGGAGTAGCATCATTTACGTTTTTGAGTTTATCGAGCGAATGCTTTCTGACGTAGTTCATTTCCAGAGGTTCATTTAGCTCGGCAACTGTTCGTATTACTTCATCGATGTAATAAATACATTCGGGAAAGTTGTCGCGTATTATCCCTCCTGCGCGAATAGTAACATCAATGCGGGGCCGGCCGAGTTCTTCCAGGGGTATTATGTCGAACCCGTTAACGCGGCCCGAAGGCGCCCATCGTGGGCGTACGCCCATAAGGACCATGATTTGTCCCATTCCTTCGCCGTCGCAGCAGGTAATGTCAGTGCTGTTCCAGTAAATAGCTACATTTTCTGGCAAACGGCCTGCGTCGTCCTGATGTTTTTTTATCACAGCTGCTGCAAGGTTATAACCTACGCGATATGCAGCCAGTGTTGGCAGTTGGTGAACGTCGAGCGTATAAAAGTTTTTTCCGCTCGGCAAAATGTCATACCTTCCACGCGTTACTTTACCCGAAGGTCCGGTGCGTATGTATTTGGCGTCAAACCCGTGCAAAATTGCGTCATATTCGTCTGATTCGGATATTCGGCTATCAATTTCCCGTACCATTTCGGCAAGGAAATTGAATTTTTCAAGTACTTCGGGATTTGCTATCTTACCCTCTAACAATGATTTGATACTGTTGACAGGATCGTCTCCATTGATTACTGATTGGATAAACTGTGTTGAAATGTCATCTATCTTTTCGGCAATCTGTCCCCAGGTCATTCCCCAGGCAGAATTATATTCGCCTGTTTTCTTAAATGTATCTTCAAGAGATAATCCGATAAGCTTGAATATGGTGGTTCGAAGTTCAAGTCCATTTTCAGTATCTACCCGGAATATGGCGGCAATATATTTTACGCGGTTTTCGCCTGTAGGGATATTTCCGAAAATATGCATCCCTTTGTTTATATTGCTGCTTTTAACCAGAGAGATAGCTTCATGCGCGCTGCGAACCACCTCATCAAACGGCATTCCATGTACAAGTTCAATATCCGAAGCTATATTAGTTTTTTCCAGAGCATCGCCGATCAGATGTTCTAATTGATGCGCCCGCATTTTATTGGTACCTGCTGCAACCTGGTATTCAGATAATAATTGTTCAAGCTCTTCGACTTCTTGTGTAACACCGCTTTTTACCATTAAAACCTGCATATGATCGATCAGCGTGGCATAGCTCCGTCGTTTTGCAATAGAGCCTTCCGAGGGATTGTCGGCATTGTAAATGTACAAATGAGGGAGCGTTCCCAGCGCAGCATCGGTAGAGCAGGCGTTGGAGAGGCCAACTCCCTTGCCGGGTAAAAATTCCAGATTTCCGTGTGTGCCTACATGAACAATACAGTCGGCGCCAAAATCATTTTCAAGATAACGGTAAGTTGCAAAATATTGATGCGGCGGCGGTATATCGGGATCGTGCAAAATCTTACATACTGTTCCGTCACAACGCGCTCCGGCGCATCCGCGCTTGGGCTGCACACAGACAACAACATTGCCGTATTTTATCCCACTGATAATAATTTTATTGTTGTACACCATGGCCGCCGGAACACCGTCTTTTTCTTCTCCCGGAGGATTACCCCATACCTGGTTAACGCGATTTTTTAAACTATCCGGGAACGAATCGAACCATTTACGATATTCGCTTTCGGTCAGAAGCTTCAGGCATCCTCCTTTTTTTACGATTTCATTTACCGAAGTCCACCGGAATTCGGAAACCGCCTTGCGGTCCATGATTTCTTTTATCATTTCTTTTCCGGAAGAAGGGCCTTCGGAATCATATCCGGCCATTTTCATCTGAGCCATAATCCGTGCAACGCTTTCCAGCGAATCGAGATTTGATGCACCGCCAACTGACGCCTCAACTGAAGCGCAAGGATTGTTATGAAGGATAAACGCTATTTTACGATCTTTGACCGGTTTCTGCTGAAGTTGAATCCATTTGGCTACCCTGCCGGTAATGTGTTTGCTCCGGTCTGCTACCGGGATAATTTTGCGCGTTCCATCACCCTCATCTCCTGCAACAGCAAGCATTAATGGTTCAATTACTCCTTCGAATTCGGGCAGTGTAATATACCAGCCGGTCATGGCGCCTAAGCTATTATTGTCTTCTTCCCATTCGGATTGAGTTTTATACGTTGATAAAACAGGCTGAAAGACGGGAATTCCCAATTTTTTAAAAACATTTGCCGCTTTTGATGAATCGCTGGTATTGCTATCGGTAACATCTTTGCCGTAGAGTGAAGTCAGTTTGACAAGGGCATTAATATGTGTCGTGCCATTTTTCGTAAAATATTTTTCGATTACTTCCTTTCCTCCTAAACTTCCAAGATTCTTGTCTTTAACAGAATATGTAAATACAGGCATCACGCCAATGCCCATCTGTTCAAAATCGGCAACTAGAGCGTCGACCATTTCGGTATTATCGGTAAGCCAGTAGTGCCTCGAAAACAAAATGCCAACATATTCTTTATAGCTACCCGTCGTTTTGTACCAGGCAAAGTACTCATCCTTTTCCTTAAAAACATTGCCCTGCGGATGATAAATGCCTTCCCAGGGTCGTTCTGCGGGAGCTTGTGGCATTTCTCCAATGTTACACACCTCATGTGTTATATAGAGTAACATATTCTTATAATTCTCAAGACCTCCGTGAGTGATATATAAAAAACAGGTGGCAACAATATCAGGCCTAACGGTAGACAGTATCCACAATGACGGATCGTGCCCAATAGAGATAACATTTTTTTTATCTCCCAATGATTTTATCTCCGGAACCAGAGTATCCCAACAAGTATCGGAAGAACGGTATAGAAAAACGATATCGGAATTCCGAAGGCTTTGCAATGCCTTTTGCATTTCTTCGGTCGATTTTTCCAGCTGTTTAGTTGAGAACAATTCCAGTGAAATATCCGAAATCTCATTTGCAGCTCTCCGGAACATACGTGCATAACTGTCCCATGATATTACTGTTAGTTTTATTTTTTTTGAATGCGACATGCTTTAAAGGAATGAGTAAGTGCAGTAAAACATTAGAGATTCCAACAAAATCTCCATCAGACCTGATAATTAGTTGATCCTTAATAATTATTAAGGATCAACTAATTACAAAACCTGTTTACAAAACTTAATTATAAAACCTAGCCTATTTAAAATTTAGCTATTAATCCAATTGTGTAAGATCTGCCGGAAGTTAAATAATACTGAAAATATTCTTTGTCAAGAATGTTGTTCACTGATAAAGACATATTGATATTTTTATTCAGTTTATATGAAAATTTACCATCCAGCAGTTTTTGTTCGTCATAGCCTCCATAAGCACCCTGTACTATGTCGCTATTGTTAGCCGTTGAAAATACTTTGTCTGTATAATTATATGACAATATAAGACTGGCAGGCCCTTTATGGAAATTTACACCTATATTATATATTAGATTTGGGACGAGTGTGAATTGTTTCCCTATGGATGAAGGATCGGATTCGTTCTCAGTTATTTCAGTACTCTGATTTGTAAGATTAATGTTTATATCCATAAATGAAGTTACATTCTGGTTCAATGTAATCTCAAATCCTTTTATTGCTCCTTTTCCGGCGTTATTTTGTTGTTTCACGCCTGTTGAAATTTCAGTGCTGTATATCTGAGAGCTCAGGTAGCTTTGGTAATAATCAAAAGTTATTTTGGTATAATCGCTAAACAAGGACAATACTATGCCGGCTTCCCAGGAAAAAGCTGTTTCAGGTTTCAAATTGGGATTAGACAGATATGTTGTTGTTGCAGAATACCATGTTCTGTATAGATTGTAAAGGGTGGGGGTTCTAAATGACTGACCGGCAGAAACCCTGATAGTCTTGACTTTAAAAACATCCAATTCCATTTCAGGAGTATAAACAATTCCCAGTTTGGGAGATAATTGTCCTTTTGTCGTATTTTCATACGTTTCTTCATCATCGCCTTCCTTACATTTTCCTCCAATGTTTCTGAAATAATCATAACGCACGCCCAGAAAACTCTTTAATCCTTCAGCTATATTAATCTCTGCCTGGGCAAAAGGCGAAATAAATTCCTGTTTCCCATCTATTGAATACTTGAAAGTAGTTTCCGTTTCCTCATCTCTCCAGTCTGATAAGTTTATTTCTCTAATATTTGCTCTGGACAATTTATAGTCCGCTCCTATTATCAAATTGTGATTGCCAACAGGTATATTCGCCTGTGCATCGGCAATAAATGACCATTTTGGCGATGAGGAATTAATATAACCAGGGCCTCCGTCAGGTGTTGCACCTTTTGATAAAGTTATATAAGAGCTTTCATCATTCAAAAAGCCTAAATAAGAAGTTAAGCTGACATTATTAATATTTGTTTTATAGAACAATTTGTATGAATTACTGGTTTTGTCACCCGGCCCCTGCATAAAATTATGAGGATTTACAGTTATTTTTTTCATAACGCCGTCATCGTTGATTGTAATAGAACCGGAATTAACCGGCCTGCCCGATTCATTCACGAGATAAGATTTAGAGTTTGAGTATCCATAATTACTGATCCCGGAACTAAAGCTGAAATCCAGTTGTGAGGTGGGATTGATACTATACGAAAGTTTTGTATAAAATTGTGTTTGTTTCATCCAATTATCACCCATATGACCCAAAAGATAATAATCTACACCTTTGTTATTTGTGGTTTTCTGCCAGCCTGTTACAGGAATAGTGCCTTCTCCGGCGCTGCCTGCTGCCTGATATAAGTTGGAGGGATATCCATCAGATGATATTTGACCTGCAGTAATAAAGAAAGAAAGTTTTTTATTTTTCAGAAAGCGATTGCTATAACTGACAGAGGAGTTAAAAGTATTGTAAGTACCATAATTGGAATGTAGGGTAATTGCCTCTTCATTTGGAATTTCAGTCAAAATGTTGATAACACCGCCCATAGCACTACCACCATATAAAGAGGAGAAACCTCCCTTTACTACCTCAACTTTTGAAATAGCATCAGTAGGTACGGCTTTCCAGTTAACATTCTGGTTATAACCATCGTTCAGGGGAATTCCGTCTAATAAAACGAGCGTTCTTGCATCTCCCGAAAAACCACGTAATGTAACGGATGTTAATTGATCGGTTGGTTTTGTTTTCTTAAGATATACGCCTGAAATTCCTCTTAATGTTTCGTCAGCGTAGAGCGCCGGACTTTCCTCAATTCTTGCTTTCGTAACAACTGCTACACTTGCAGGAACCGCATAAATGGAATGCGGTGTTCTTGTGGCAGATACAACAACATTATCCAGGGCAAAAACATCGGGTTTAAGTGTAATGTCAAACTGGCTCTGAGTTCCTACCGGCATTTCAATTGATTGGAAACCTATAAACGACACAACAATGATCGCATCATTATTTGGCACATTCAGGGAAAAATTGCCACTATCATCTGTTACCGTTCCTACTGTGGTGTTTTTGACAATAATAGAAACTCCGGGCATGTCAAGTGCATTGTCAGCATTGATAACATGTCCGGTAATCGTCCTTTGCGAAAATGCTGCATGCGTAAGCAATAAAAACATTGCTGCTGCAATAAATACTTTACTTTTCATAATTAATTTAAATGAGGGTTGCTTTTTCATAGATCTTGTTACTGTGCTTGAAAAAAATAAATCCAAAAACGGGCTGGTGTTACTTATTCTCATATTCGTGTTACTTATGGTCAAAAAAAAATTTACATCCTGTCTTTTGCTAATAAGATTATTTAATCAAAATAAAGTGTCATCTTTTTAAAATTCGTAACACGAATAAAAACGTTGCAATGTAGAATAAAACTTTCAAATGCAAATCCGCACTGCGATATATTTATCATTTTTAACATATTTTAACATATCAGAATGATTAAGTTGTTGAAAAGGCTGAAAAAGGGTTTATAGGGAGTTTAAGAAAATAGAAGATGCTTAATAGGGCTTAAAGAAGTTGAAATAGAAGAGAGAATCAGCCATTGCATTGTCTTCAGGACCCTACGACTCTTCTAATTCTTGGGAGTTACTGCAATAAGAACCGGATTATCGGTCTCCTTCAGGGAATCTGCAAACTTTTTGAGTTCATCTTTATTTTTCGGGTCCTTTACCTTTGCATTCCTGAAGTCTTCACTTGCAAAATGATTTTTAAGTGTTATCGCTTCCACAAATGAAAAAAGATGTAAGTTTATGATTACTTTTTTTAAATCTGATTCAGATGGCAAGATTTACTGGAATAATAGGAATATTAATTATTCTCGGTCTGGCTTTTCTCTGGTCAAATAACAGGAAAGCCATTAATCTCAGGCTTGTAATAACAGGTCTTTTACTGCAACTGGCACTTGCAGTTTTCATATTAAAGGTACCCTTAGGTCAGACTATTTTTGCCTGGTTAGGAAAAGTGATCAACAAGCTTCTTGATTTTTCCCAGGAGGGAGGTAAGTTTGTTTTCGGAGATCTTATGGCAGTGCCTGATATACTGCCGCCCCAGATTGTGTCAGGAGGTGTTTTCCTTTTCATTCTTATACCTACAATAATTTTTGTCTGTGTCCTGGTAGCAATGGCTTATCATGTTGGATTGATGCAGAGAGTGGTAGCGGTTATTGCTAGGTTTGTTCACTGGGTAATGCGGGTAAGCGGTAGTGAAGCGCTTTCAAATGTGGCCAGTGCTTTTGTCGGGCAGGTTGAGGCACAGATAATGATCCGTCCGTATCTTTCCGGCATGACAATGTCGGAACTTCTAGCTTCAATGACGGGTAGCATGGCTTGCATTGCCGGGGGTGTGATGGCAGTTTATATTTCAATGGGAGTGCCTGCTTCATATTTGCTTGCCGCAAGTCTGATGGCTGCTCCGGGAGCACTTGTAATATCGAAGATAGTTTTTCCTGAGACGCAGGAATCGGAAACCAAGGGTACGGTGAAGCTGGAGGTCAAAAAGGAACATTCCAACATTATGGATGCGATCTCCAACGGGGCCTCAGATGGTATGAAGATATCGATCAACGTGATAGCAATGCTTATAGGAGTCATTGCTCTTGTAGCCCTAGTTGATGCCCTGCTCGGATATTTCGGGCTTTTTCTTGGATGGACAGGGATATCACTCGATTTCATTGGACTGGATGTTGAGAATTTAGGGCTTAAAGATGTTTTCGGTGCATTCTTTTCATTGTTTGCAATAGTGATGGGGGTTCCTCTATCAGAATCCTTAGAGGTGGGTTCTCTGATGGGCACAAAAATGGTTATCAATGAGTTTGTTGCTTATTCCGATCTCTCTCCAATGATTGTCCAGGGTACTCTAAGTGCAAAATCAATAGTGATCGCAAGTTTCGCACTTTGCGGTTTTGCAAATTTCAGCTCAATAGCAATACAGATTGGAGGAATAGGAGCAATGATCCCTCACAGGAAATCCGATCTTGCAAGACTGGGATTTAAAGCAATGATATGCGGAACGATGGCTTCTTATATATCTGCATCTTTGGCAGGTATCCTGATGTAGGAGGCATTAATTTATTGATTCAGCCTTGGGGCAAGAGGGGGATTACTCGCTTCGCTCGTGATCCCCGTGGTGATGCTTCAAAAGCAAAAAATCATCTTGGGCGTTGCCCAAGATAATATTGTTTTCTTCCTCTGTCTGTTCATATCGGGCATGATTTACTTTTTACGGGGAAAAGGGATTACTCGCTTCGCTCGTGATCCCTTTGGGAGTGCCATACAACACCTTCATGAACCGTTCCGGTTTTTTTATTTTCCCTCCGTACCTTATAAAAGCAAGCTTTTAACGGTACTTCGGTAAAATAACAACCCCGCCAATGGCGGGGTTCATGAAGGTGTTGCGGAGAGAGGGGGATTCGAACCCCCGGTCCCGCGAAAGCAGGACAACGGTTTTCGAGACCGCCGCATTCGACCACTCTGCCATCTCTCCAATAATATTAGCCGCATTCGCCATGGCGTATATCCTGCTTTGGGTGCGACCATCTCTCTATTTTCCCTGCAAAAATGAAGAAATTTATTCAAAGAATTCAGCTTATAACAAGAAATCGGAATTATTTTCTTGCTTTACCTCGATTTTAAGAATTTCTTTACTGAAGAACCTGCTTTACCAGAGACTTTTATAAAATATTCACCAGGTCTTAATCCTTCAGTGGAAATATCAATTTCATCTTCTCCCCTGAGATGGAATTTTTTGATTATTTCACCATTAAGGCTTATTATTTCCAGCCAGTTGAAATTTCCAATCTTGCTCACTGTAATGATATCTGCAGAAGGATTTGGGAATATCCTGATCTGCAAGTCAGGATCAGTCCTGATGTTCTCCACTGCAGTCAGGTCATCGGTCTCAAGTATTACATTGTCCAGAAAGTATCTTTTAGCCTGCGATTCGAACCGGATCTTACCTGAATTCATACCTTGATCTAAAGCAATGATGATAGTTTTGAATTCATCCTCAGGATAAATTTCATCTCCGATCGGCTCTCCATTAAGCAGGATCTTTACTGTGCATTTATCTCCGGGCCAGCTTGAAATATCAAATTTCAGGAATACCTGTGAGGAGTAAGCATTGAAATCTATTGACGGTGTCTCTATCCATCCCGGAATTGAGGAAGTGCCGGTCTTGATCTCCCCGCCTGCTGAATAAACCTTATATCCCGACCATCCCGGCTGGATTGTCCTTGAATCCAATGAGCCTGAGATATCACTTGTTGAAGGCGAAGCATGTGATCCTGTTGCAAAACCTGAAAAATCTTCTGAAAAAATAATTGTTTGTCCGGAGGAATTAAGAGTGAAACACAGGAATAAAATAGCAGCAGACAATCTGGAAAGGAGCAGCGATGTTTTCATAAAAAACAATATTTGAATAATTAAACCTTTTAGCACTATGCTAATTTATTTAAAATTTACCTTAGAGCCCAAAATGTTTGAGAAAATTCTACTTTTGTAGAAATTTTACCAATTAACCTGCTAATGTTTTCTGCCGTGAAAAAATATTTTAAGCTACTCATTATTACCATTATTAGCGTTATGGCACTTTATTCGTGCAAGCTGAAGCAAGAAGTTGACAAATCGAATCCTTTCTTCAGTGAGTTTAACACTCCATTCAATGTTCCTCCTTTTGAGAAAATAATGGCAAAACATTATATGCCGGCATTCGAGAAAGGGATGGCTGACGGAAGAAAAGAAATTGAAAAAATTGTGAAGAACAAGGAAGAACCGACTTTTGCAAATACTATTGAGGCTCTCGACAGATGCGACGATCTTTTCATAACTGTCAGAGATGTTTTCTATGGCCAGGCTGAAGCTAATACGAATGATTCGCTTCAAGCCATTGAGATGGAAATTTCACCCAAAATTTCGGAATACGAGGATGAAAAGAAACTTAATCCTGAACTGTTCAAAAGGATCAAACATGTCTATGAAAAGAGGGCGGATAGCAATCTTACACCGGAACAGCTTTTTATCCTTGAAAATTTATATAAGGAGTATGTCAGGCTAGGGGCAAACCTCTCAAAGGAAGACCAGGAATCCCTGAAGAAGATAAACCAGAGACTATCTGTTCTGACTGTTCAGTATGACCAGAATGTTTTGGCTGAAACAAACAATTATAAACTGTTTGTCGGCGAGGACGATCTTAAAGGCCTACCCGAATCTCTTGTTGCTTCAGCAGCAGATATTGCAAAAGCAGCCGGACAGGAGGGTAAATGGGCGTTTACAACACAGCGTCCGAGCATTTTTCCCTTCATTCAGTATTCCCCTGACAAAGAGCTTCGTCATGAGATCTTCAATGCTTATATCAACAGGGGTAATAATGGCAATGAATACGACAATAATAAGATACTTGCAGAAATCATCAGTCTCAGGGCCGAAAGAGCCAAATTACTTGGCTATAAGAGTCATTCTGATATTGTTCTTGAACCCAGGATGGCAAAGGAGCCTGAAAATGTCTTTAACCTGCTGAACAGCTTATGGGAAAAAGCAATCCCGGTTGCTAAAAATGAAGTTGTGGAAATGCAAAAAATAATAGACAGGGAAAAAGGCAACTTTAAGCTTGAACCAGGCGACTGGTGGTATTATGCCGAGAAATTAAGGAAGCAGAAATATGATCTTGATGAAGAGGAGTTGAAGCCATATTTTAAGCTTGATAATGTGCGGGACGGAGCCTTTACTCTTGCCAATAAACTCTTTGGCATGACATTTTCGCCAATGAATGATGTGCCTCTTCCTCATCCTGATGCTCAGGCATTTGAAGTCAAAAAAGCTGACGGTTCGCACCTTGGCGTATTATATATGGATTTTTTCGCAAGGGCAAGCAAAAGGCAGGGAGCATGGTGTCTGACATACAGGACTCATAAAATGGATGCTGATCAGAAGGAAATTACTCCTGTTGTAACAAATGTATTCAATTTCTCTCCGCCAGCAGGAAATAAACCTGTACTTCTCACTATGGATGAGGTTTCCACAATTTTTCATGAGTTTGGGCATGCTCTTGATATGTTGAATAACAAAAACAGTTACAACACGACTTTCGTTGCTTGGGATTTTGTCGAACTTCCTTCCCAGCTTATGGAACACTGGGTTACTGAACCGGAAATGCTTAGCATCTATGCCAGACACTACGAGACAGGGGAACAGATGCCGGCATCACTCGTTGACAAAATAAGGAACAGCAGTTACTTTAACCAGGGATTCAGCAATGTTGAAATATATGCAGCATCTCTTCTTGATATGGCCTATCATACCCTCGAAGCTCCTGTTAATATTGATATCCAGACTTTCGAAAAGGATTATTTTACGAAACTGGGGCTGATACCTGAAATAGTATCTCGTTACAGGAGTACATATTTCACTCATATTACAGGGGGATATGATTCCGGCTACTATAGCTATACATGGGCTGCAGTTCTTGATAATGATGCTTTTGAGGCATTTAAAGAGAAAGGTATATTTGACAGGGCAACAGCTGAATCATATCTTAAGAATATTCTGGAAAAGAATGGCATAATTGATCCGATGCAGATGTATGTTAATTTCCGGGGTCATGAACCGGGAATAGAGCCATATCTTAAAAATCTCGGATTCCTTTAGACAAGGGTACAGAAAATTTTGGATCAGTTCTTGTCAAAGAAAGTCCATTCTGTCCTCATTGAGTACGATAAGTTACACATGCTTTTTCAGGAAATCCCGTTTTGTTATTTTATAATTCGGTTTTAATCGGCTTGTTTTTACACTCCGGGAAAGTATAATGAATAAAACTTCTTTATGTGGTTTAAGTGCTGAAGAGATCTTTAAGATCATTCAGCCGGGCGGTTTCACGAAAAATCATGCTTTGAAGATATCCCATCTTATCTACAAGAAGAGGATCCGGGATCTGTCATCAGTATCAGGACTGCCGGGAAAACTAAGAGATTTTCTTTCTCAGACCATGCAAAGCGGGCTCTATTCTCCTGAATCTTCTTTGTCGTCTTCAGACGGAACCACCAAGTATCTTTTCAGAACACCTGACAACAAGCTGTTTGAGACAGTTCTTATTCCTGATAAAAGACGCAATACTGTTTGTGTATCAATTCAACTGGGATGCAGGATGGGCTGTTCTTACTGCATGACAGCCAGGTATGGTTACCACGGTGACCTGAGCGCCGGCGAGATGGTTAACCAGGTAATCAGTTTAAATTCTGAGGTCAATGTAACACATGTTGTTTTCATGGGGATGGGTGAGCCTATGGACAATCTTGAAAATGTCCTGAAAGCCTGTGAAATACTGACTTCTGAATGGGGAGTCGCAATTGGGAAACGCAATATTACTGTATCGACAGTTGGAATTACCGATGCAGTAGTTGAATTCATAAGCAGGTCGGAATGCAATCTGACCCTGAGCCTTTATTCCCCCTTCCCTGAGGAGAGGGAAAAAGTCATTCCGGCAGAGAAAGCTTATTCTGTCAGGAAAACCATTGGAATAATGAAAGATCATCCTCTTCAGAAAAAAAGAAGGTTCAGCCTTGCATACATAATGATAAAAGGTGTCAATGACACTGATCGTCATCTGACGGGACTCATTGATCTGGTAAAGGGTTCAGACATACGGATCAATCTGCTTCCTTATCATCCGGTACCCGGCGACAACAACATTTCATCCCCGGATGACAGGATGATGTATTTCAAACACCATCTGGTCAGTGCCGGGATCTCAGCATCGGTAAGAAGATCGAGAGGGGCAGATATAAAAGCAGCATGCGGATTGCTGGCTTCAGATTTGGGGATGGGTGCATTGAACACAGCTAATCCCCGGGGTTTTCCTTAGGATTGATCAGCTGGAACATGTATTCATCAAGATAACCGTCGGCAGTCTTTACCCAGTCCTTCTTGATCCCGATCCTTGTAAAGCCCAACTTGGTGAAAAGATCCATGCTCTCATTGTTGTTTTCAAGTATGTTGCAATACAACTGATGCAGTTGCAGAGTTGTAAAACAATAATTTATAAGACATTTAAGCGCCATGGAAGCATAGCCTTTTCTTCTCTGTTTTTCGTTAGCAATAAGAATCCCCAGGCCAGCCCTTTTATGGAAGGGATCAAAATCGAAAAGATCAATGGTACCGATAGGCTTCTTTACCTTAATAAGATTGATCATTAACCTGAGCTGACCCGTTTCATAGATATTCTTATGGGAATTTTCAAGGTATCTTTTCAGAGTATATTTCGAGAATGGCGTCATAGTATTACTTATCAGCCAGAAAGAACCATTATTTTCCCATTCATACAGAATCTCAAGATCTTCCGGCTCAAGAGCCCTGAGTCTGATTTTTTCAAACTTCATTGCCGGGACATTTCTTTTATTTAAAAGCGGGTTCAGTTCTCTTTAATTTAGTGATGTCATTAAGATCGGCTTGATTGATCACATAGGCATCTGTAAATCCTTTATCCTTTACATTTAACAGGAATTGTGTTGCATCTGCATTATTATAGAAAATACCAACAGAGTACATATAAAGGGATTTTTCTTCAAAGCTCTTTAAAAACAACATCCCGCCCAGGTCCAGTTTGGCAAAATAACCAGGACTGAGTCTTTGGGCATTCTCTAAGAGCACTACACTGTATTTTGTGGCAGAGGCCATTCTGAGATGTTCAGGAGTGTAGGTTTCCTGACGCAGAACAATTCCGGTTTTTGGATCAACGATCCCGAATGTCACACGGCGATTGTATTTTCTGCCTTCCGGGTTATCAGATCCGTCACTGTTTGTATTTATGGCGGCAAAATTTGATTTTCCAAACGATTTCTTTGTAAATCTTGAAGCAGGAATAGCGGGAGATGTAAGATAATCGATAACTGCCTGAGCTCTCTTATCTGCCAGTGTCAGGTTGTATGAAACAGATCCTTTTGCATCCGTATAACCTGCGACCTCGATTTTAAGGTCCGGGTGATTTACAAGGATTGATTTTACAGCTTCAAGAGCTGAGCGGGCTTCGCTGTTAAGATCATATTTATCGAATTCGAAAAGTATATTAGTGATTGCAAGGAAGCTTTCGCCGGTTTCAACAGGCGTAAGCTTTGAATTTACAGCCATGTACTGGCTGAGGAAATAAAGTGGCAGGCTCAGACTTATTGTGTCGTTTTCATAGCCTTCATGGCTCACGTATAGTTTATATTCGCCTGGTTTGAAATCAAATTTGAATGTACCGTCGTTGTTCAGGGGCACTGTTTTTATGAGAGTTCCCTTTGCAGCATCGGTAAGTCTGAGTTGGGCTTTTGAAGGTTCAACCTGCATTCCGTCTGCGAGAGTGACTGATCCTTCAGCGGTTGTAAGCTCATCAGCCGGGTCAACACCCACGATCGCATAGATGTTCCTTTCTTCGGATTTGTCGTCATAAATGCTTGCAACAAATCCGGGCGCATTGTTATTGAGAATAAATGAGGTATTGGCAGCAGTTGTATTGAAGGCGTATGGCATAGCTACAGGGTTCGTCCAGTTGCCGGCCCTGATAACGGACCTGAAAACATCGTAATCACCCATGCTGACATGTCCGTCGGAACTGAATATAAGGGCTTCATTGTCAGGGTCGAAGAAGGGAGTATCTTCATTATACGGGGTGTTTATCCTTTCGCCCAGGTTTACTGGATTATCCCATGATCCGTCAGGTTTTTTCTCTGAGACCCAGAGATCAAGTTCGCCGAATCCGCCCGGCCTGTTGCTTGCTATATAAATTGAATTAGCATCAGGAGTGATGAATCCATGTGATTCCCAGTAAATTGTGTTGACAGGTCTGCCGAAATTCCGGATCCTTGACCAAACTGTATCACGTCTTTGACTGAAATACAAGTTGCCGTCATCCCCGTCATCCATAAATAGCACCAGGGTTTTGCCGTCGCCCGTGATTGAGTTTGAATATAGTCTGTCATATCCTCCGAGTTGTCGAGTGATGTCCCTGGGTTTTTCCCATTCTTTACCTTTCCATGAGCAGAGGATCCGGGTTTTGTCTTCTGTTTTCTGAGTGAAAATAAAAACAGAATCATTCTTTGCCAGGACCGGGTTGCAGGCTCCGGGGTAATCACTCAGCCATGGAGCAAACAGGTCTGAAAGAACCCTCACAGGTTTCTTTTTCATTTCCATGGCATATCTGCAATTTCTTATCTGGTTATCAATATATTCTTCCGTGAAAACCTCACTGTCGCTAAGTCTTTTCTTCATGAGGTTGTACTGTGAAACCGCCTTTTCAAGACTGTCGTTTGCATGATAGGCAAGAGCAAGGTACATGTAAGTATCAAGAGGAGCCTGTTCTCCATATTCATTGTAATCTTTTCTTTCATTGACTACGTTCTTCGATGCTTTTTCAAGAAGCAGAAGGGCATCCATCTTTTTACCTTCAATATTCAGATAACAGATACCGAGTTTGGCAGCAAGGTTGCTATTTTCGGGATAGGCATTATAAATAGGTTCGTAGAGGCTTGCAGCTTTGAGATAATCCTTATCATAGTAGAATGAAATATCTGCCTGCTGTATCTGTTTGTTTAGTGCTCTTTTATCCTGCGATAAAGCTGGATTGAGACAGTTAATAAGCAGGAGAACGATCAGGGAGTTTTTTAACAGTGTATTCATTGCCTGGATACTTTTTTTACGAAGATATCATCGGGATATCCTTTTTTTAATAGAGACTGTTTGTAGGCCAATGCCTCTTCCTTTGTTGCAAAACGGCCGGTAGTATACCTGTAGAATTTATCCGTTTCATTATACATTACTTTCATATCCGTAATGTGCCTGAAATGGCTGATATCAACAGGATTATAAAGTGCCATTACCTGAACGGTATAATAGAGAATGTCAGTATCTGCTTCATCCTGGTCGGTAATATCATCAACTTTCATATTCCTTATCAGGATGCTTGAATCAATTGAAGTTACAACGGGGATCTCATTCAGATTGATCTTTTCATATCTTACAGGTATCAGGGAAGAGTCCCTTTCAAGTGTGATGTCAATATTTACTATAGGTTCCCTATTGTCTAATACTATGGTCGTATCCAGCGATTTTGGAAAATAACCTTCAGCTGAATATATGAGTTTATATTTTCCCGGAACCGCAAAGGCGCTATACATACCTGTTTTAATATCGGGAGAGCTTTTATATACTGTATCCCCTGAAATTTTGTCCAATACTTCGATCAGGTACATCTTATTTGCAGACAAAGCCGTATCGTTAAGAAGGAACTGCCCTGTGATCTCATATATCTGATTTACGTCAGGACCTTCAAGGCCTATATAGAAGATGTCTCTTTTCTTATAATCCGTTTTCATTGAATAGAAGGCATTCATTCCATCATTGAAAGGCTGAAGGAATTTATCGTCATCCGTTGTATTTATAGGGGATCCCAGATTCTGAGGAGTATCCCATCCAGATGCGTTCCTGCTGCATTTGAAGATATCAAAACCTCCCATTGAATTATGTCCTTCCGAAGAGAAGAATAGCATATTCCCATCAGAAGTAATAAAGGGATTATCCTCATTGTAAGGAGTGTTTACATTTGCTCCGAGATTGACAGGAATGCCCCAATCACCGGATGCATCCAATTCCGAAACAAATATATCGAGGCCTCCCATTCCACCCTCCCGGTTGCTTGTAAAAAATAATTTTTTGCCGTCAGGAGAGATAGCTGCATGAGATTCGTAATATTTGGTGTTTATGTTCTTATTGAGTTTGACAATAGGAGTCCAACTTCCGTTTACATATTCCGATGAATAGATATTTCCATCGAAATTATCAGTTTTATAAAGGTATAATTTGGTGCCATCACTGTTAAGCGAACATGAAGAACAATCTTCGCCGGCTTTCAGCTGACTTGTAATATCAATAGGAGGCTGCCAATTGCCTCTGATCTTTTTAGAGAACATAATGACATTTATCAGACCTCTGCGTTCAGTATAAACTATTGTGTTGCCGTCATAGCTTATTGCAGGATTCTCATTTATTGCCCCGTCAGTAAACTCTTTTGCCAGAAGTTTTTGCGTTATACGTGTCGGGTTATTTTTAAATTCAATGGCATTTTTACAGGCTTCTATTTGCTGATCGGCAAATTCTATATTTTGCATGCCACCTTTTTTTTCATAATCTGCCGAGAGTTTTTTGAATGTCTGGAAAGTGTTTAATGCTTTTTCAAGTTCATTGTTTATCATATAAGCTTTTGCAAGGAAAAACCAGGCATCGAGAGGAGCGCGTTTTTCTTTGAATGATCTTGTCTTTGCATTATAGCTTGCTTCTTTAACAGCTGCTTCAAGATATGGGATTGCTTTATCTTTCTCGTCGGGAATGCCGAGATAGCAGGTTCCTATTTTGTAAGATATATTCATGTTCTCCGGATCCTCCAGAATAAGATAAAGAGGATTTGCCAGCTCGTATTCCTCGTAAACATAATGAGACTCAGCTCTTGTGAAGATGGCTTGCATCTCTTTCCGGGACTGAGTGTATGATGAAGCTGAATAAAATATCAGAAGGATAGACAATAAAAGGAAACGCGGTATTTTTACTCCGGGATTCTTCATATATCATATTTTGTAAAAAACGAACTGTTCATTTTGCCGGCTTATTAATGTTTAAAGGTAATTTTATAGATATCCTCTTTCCCTTCTCCTGCCGGATCCTTGTTTGTTGAATAGTAGCCGGCATTGCCATTTTCGACCGGCATAAAAAAGATATTGTCATCAGGGGTATTGATTGGATAACCCAGATTTGAAGGCTTGCTCCACAGACCGTTAGACTGGAGTTCAGAACGGAAAAGGTCATACCCTCCCATGGTTGAATGACCTTGAGAACTGAAGAAAAGGATCTTTCCGTTATTAATAAGAAAGGGCCTGTCCTCATTGAATTGCGTATTGATTTCCGGGCCAAGGTTTACCGGAGGGCCCCAGTCGCCATTGACTTTTTTCGATAAATAGAGATCGAGACCTCCGAATCCTCCGGGTCTGTCAGAGGCGAAGATGAGTTGCTCTCCGTCCTCAGTAACAAATCCGTGTGATTCCCAGTATCTTGTGTTTATATTTTTATTGAGTTTTACCGTCTGGCCCCATGTTGTCCCGTCATAGGTACTTGTAAAAATATCACTGTTATAGTTATCATCTTTGGAGAGGTATAGTATCTTACCATCCGATGACAGACATGAGATGTATATGTCGCCCTCAGTCTGCAGCTCTGGGGTTATATTGACCGGAGGACTCCATTTATTTCCGACAAGTTTTGAAAGCATTATGGCATCATAAAACTTAAGGGCAACCATAAAGGCGAATGTTTTGCCGTCAGCTGATATAACAGGATTGAAGTTTGATTTGTCATCATTGAAGAGAGGGCCGAGATTTTCCTCTGTAAATGATACTGGCTTTGAAATATAATCCTTTGCGATGTCGCACGATTTGATCTGCTGGTTGATAAAATCAATATTCTCCCTGTCGTCAGGAAGAAGTGTTTCGGAGTATCGCATAAAAGCTTCTTTTGCATTATCGAACTGGTAATTTATAAGGTAAGCTTTTCCGAGCTCATATAATGCATCATAGGGCGCGGAGTACTCAGTGATGCTTCCCTCTTTGATCTTGGCGGACAGATTCTTTGATGCTTTTTCAAGGTAGTCTATTGCAAGGTTCTTCCGACCTGTAATATTCAGGTAGCATGCGCCAATACGGTAAGCAATATTCCCATTGTCAGGAATCTTTTCATAGAGTTGAAGATAGCAGGGCAGGGCGTCCTGGTAATCCTCATTAAGAAAAAAATACTCAGCTTCGAGAAAATGCTCCTGGAGTTGAACTATATCATCCTGGGCAGACAAGTAACAACAAAGAATGGCTGAACTTATAAAACAGGCAAATATTCGTTTGCGCATGACTTACATGTTTTGTAAACAAATTTAGAAAAAAATAACTGAAAATGCCATCTCATTGTTTTATTATAAATTACTGAAACTGACTCTCTGAATTTATTATTTTTTCTCTTTATCTTTTCTTCTCCGGAGAATTATTATAATCAGCATTGTAAAACCAGCAGCAAGCAAGATCCACCATAGGAAGCGGGGGCATACCTTTTCTCCTTCAGCATCTGTCGGAGGAGGTGTTTGATCCTCATCCGCAGCAGGCAGTACAGGTATTACTGTCATCGGAACGGCATTTTCACTTGCCTTTTTCTTCATTGCGGCAAGGGCTTCCTGCTGTTCTTTGTCAGCAGCTACCTTACTGTATCCTTTATCCCCTTTTCTTCTCAGCTCCGGATTATCTCTTGTAACTGACACTTCTGCATTAGCGGTATTTCCATAAGGATCTGTCAATCTGAATGTTATTCTGTTTTCTCCTTCAAGCGGGGTCATAACGTATGCAAAAGTAGAATCGGTTAATGAATAAGTGTCAGTGGAAACCAGCGTATCGGCAGCCCTGTGTTCGATTACAAGTGTTGAATTTGGTTCCACTTTTAGCGGGAAAGTCAGTTGTTCATCCCTATCAACCAGTACCTCGTTTTCTGAAATCACTTTAAGATATGCAGTAAAATCGCTTTTGGCAAGGAATGTATCAGGGAGTCTGAATGTATCGGAAGGATTATTCAGTGGTATAGTAATATTAGTCCGGAGTTTTTCACTTCCTGCGGATTCATATATTATATCGTAGTTGCCCTGCCGGGTTTGAAACTCAAACTGGCCTGATACGGGATTAGTAAAGGCAACAAGCGACCTGTCGGGGCTTTTTGTATCTGTGGCACTAACCTTGACTGCAGCATTGACATTAGCACCCCGGGCTAGTCCCATTACAAAGAAATTCCTCGGGTGATCTTCGGAAAAGATTTCAATGCGGTAGATGTCCCTTCCTCCGTAACCTGCCGGGCTGTATTTTGAGAAATATCCTGCATTTCTTGTTTTCACAGGCTGGAAGAAAAGATCATCGTCTGTAGTGTTAAGCGGGTAGCCGATATTCACAGGTTCAGACCATTGGCCGTTGTCGAGAAGGCTTGACCGGAAGATATCATAGCCTCCCATGTTGAAATGGCCCCTTGAACTGAAATAGAGAGTTTTGTCATCTTCACTCAGGAACGGAGTGTCTTCATTATACGGTGTGTTGATCACAGGTCCCAGGTTTTCCGCCGGTCCCCAGTTTCCCGTATTATCTCGGGTAGAAACGTAAATATCGAGGCCGCCCATACCTCCTTTCCTGTTGCTTGTAAAATACAGCTTCTGATTATCGTGAGAGATAACAGCATGGGATTCCCAGAATTTTGTATTGATGTTGTCATTGAGCTTTTGAATCGGACTCCAGGTCCCATCGGAAAAGACCGTTGAAAAAATATTACCGTCATAATCCTCAGAGTTGTAAAGGAACAGTGTCTTTCCGTCTTTTGAAAGGCTTGAAGGATAAATATTCTTGTCGATTTTCAGGATCTCGTTCATATTTACTGGTTTTGTCCAGGCACCATTTTTTTTGACAGAAAAAAGCAGTGCATCGTAGAAGGGTTCACTTCTGGAGAAGATAAGCATATTCTCATCACCTGAGACAACAGGATTATATTCCGAGTTATTTTCATTTATCGTTTTTCCAAGGTTGATTTCTCTTATAAACAGTGGTTTGTTCATCAGTTCCTTAGCATTGAAGCATGCTTCTATCTGACGGTTGACAACGACCGAGTCATATATTTTAGGATCAAGGTTTTTCTTGAAAATCCTGTAGGTTTCAATTGCTTTGTCGATCCTGCCTGTTATCCTGTAAGCATCAGCCAGGTGATACCAGGCTTCCCATGGAGCTCCCGTTTCACTGAACCGTCCTTCCTTATAGGCAGGGTTAATATTCTGAACGGCATCTTCCAGGTAGCTGATCGCTTTTTCCTTTTCACCAGGAATATTAATATAACACTGCCCGATCCTGTATTTGATATTGGCATTCGAAGGATAGTATTCAAGAAGCTGGAGATATGCCGGAAGCGCTTCCTTGTAATCTTCAAATAACACCCAGCTTTCTGCATCATAAAAGATCATTTTGTTCCGGGCACTGCTCTGTGATAAAAGATCAGTACCGGACAGCAAAACCAAAAGGAGTGCAGGAATGAAAAATTTCTTTATCATAT
>Ga0116172_10000844_pt1 | contig 29026 bp, 22 predicted proteins | sample AD_UKC083_MetaG_FD_89799 | JGI IMG/M metagenome (GOLD analysis project Ga0116172, IMG submission 89799) | Active sludge microbial communities of municipal wastewater-treating anaerobic digesters from USA - AD_UKC083_MetaG | ecosystem: Engineered > Bioreactor > Anaerobic > Digestate | place: USA... | reverse complement strand
TATACTATGGTCAATCTGCCTCCGGACGACTATTACCTCCGGGCCGAGTACTGGAACACCTGGTTTGGCCAAACCCTTTGGTATCCTCAGGCTGACTCCCAGGCGGATGCCAGCACGGTGACAGTCAGTGAAAACAGCGAGACCAGCGGCATCGACTTTACTTTCCAGGTGCCATCCAAAGCCGGCCGCATCGCCGGCAGGGTGGTCGACGCCCTCGGCAATCCTCTCGCCGCTGCCGGAATCCAGGTCATGGCCGCACCGGACCAGAACATCCGCTGGAACTGGATCTGGCTCTACGCCGACACCGATGCCGACGGATACTATCAGATCGACCAGGTTCCCCATGGCAGCTATATCGCTTACTGCTGGGCTCAGAACGGCTGGGATTATATTCAGCTCTGGTGGCCGGACGCCACAACCATGGAGAACGCCAAAATCATCACCATCTCCGATGAGACGCCAGGCTGGCAGGCCGATTTCACCCTGCCCCTGACGCCAGGCACCGCTGCGCTCGGCGGTCGCGTGGTCAACACTGAAGGCCGCCCCCTGGCCAACGCCTATATTCAGATCACCACGGCGGGAAATGAATACGATTCGGCCGCCGGACGCAGTTTTTACGCCTGGGCTTCGACCGACAGCAGCGGCCTCTTCAAGGTCGACCGCCTCTCCCCCGGAAGCTATATCGCCTGCGCGACCTGCTGGGAGGGTGATAGCTTCGGCCAGGGTTGGTACAAGGATGCCGGCTCCCTCGCGTCGGCGACGCCGATCGTCTTGACAGAGGGCGAAAACCGGACTGACATCGACTTTGCCCTGCATGTCCACCCCATCTACGGCGCCATCGTTGGCACTGTGACGGACGCTGCCACCGGTCAACCGCTCCCGCGCGCCTATGTGCAAGTCGACTACCGCCAGGATTCGGCTGATTATGCCATCCGCCGTTTCGCCTGGTGGCCCTACTACCAGATCACCGATGACCAGGGAGCTTTCGTCTTCGAATCCCTGCCCGAGGGGAGCTACAAGCTCTCGGTCTACACCAACGGCGCCTTCGCCTGGTATCCAGATGCCCTCGTGGAAGAGATGGCCGCCCCGGTGGATGTGGTCGGCGGCAGAAAGAGCGAAGCCAACTTTGCCCTGACCCTGCGCCAGAGCGGCACCGCCACGATATCGGGCCAGGTGCGTGCGGAGCATGGCTTCGTCGCCACAGAGGGCGATGCCCGCCCAGGAAATGTCCGGCTTGAGGCCGTCCTCGATGAATATATTCCCGAGATCGCTGTCGTTATGGCCAAGCCCGCGGTGACCATCATGCTATGGCCCGATTCCGAGCAGTTCTATACCGCCGTCACCGACCCCGATGGCAGCTATACTCTCAAGGGTCTGCCGGATGGTGAGTATTATCTCTCCAGTTTCGCTCCTGGCCACATGCTGCAATACTACAAGGAGACCTTCGATCCGGCAGAAGCGGTGCTGGTGAAGGTTGAAGCGGGCCAGGTGATCACCGGCATCGATTTCACCCTGCGGGCCAATCCCTGGTATTTTATGAAAGAGGGAGACGCCGCCGGCCGCAATGCCTTGAACGCCATCATTTCCGGCACGGTCAATGACGAGAATGGCCAGGGCATCGCCGGCGCCGCCGTCTACCTCCTGGACGGCAGCGGCCAGCCGGTCACCTGGGCTACCGCCGACGAAAATGGCCGCTTTGAGATTATGGGCATCGCCAACGGACCCTATTATCTCCAGGCCGGCAAGCTCGGCTATGCCACGACCTTCAACGGCAATGCCTCCAGCCGCGAGGCCACCACCCCCCTGATCGCAGCCAACGGCTTGACCGAGGTGAACATCACCCTGCCGCCGGCACGGAGCACCGGCGTCGATGTCAGGGTCCTTCCCGACAAGGTCGCGCTTCTCGGCAACTACCCCAATCCCTTCAATCCGGAGACGAGCATCCATTTTTCACTCCCCTCGCCCATGCAGGTCACCCTGGCCATCTATGACAGGCTCGGACGCCGGGTGCGCCAGCTGCATACAGGCGCCCTGCCGGAAGGCGAGCACCGGCTGCATTGGGACGGCCGCAGCGAGCAGGGGGAGACCATGACCAGCGGGATCTACTTTTACCGGCTCTCAACTCCAGCCGGCATCCGCACCGGCAAGATGGTGCTGATGAAATAAGGATGAATCCAGTACGCCCCCGCCGGCGCCGGCGGGGGCGTGGCGTGTCGAAAGCCGCTTCTTCATTTTGTCTGGCTCAATGAATAACTCTTGTATTCCATCCCTTTTTTATTTACTTTTATTGTAATTAGTCAGCCAAAACCACGTAACCGGCAAAGAGGCGGTATGGGAAAGACCTTCGCAGAAAAGGTACTGGGACAAAAAGCGGGCAAGAACGTCGTCCCCGGCGAGATCGTTGAAGTCAAGCCCGATATTGCCATGAGTCACGACAACACCGCGGCGATTTCCAAAACCTTCAAGGAGATCGGCGTGGCTAAAATCGATGATCCCAACCGGCACGTCATTGTTCTCGACCATTGTGTGCCGGCAGCCAACGAGAAATTCGCCCAGAACCATAAGGACATCCGCGCCTTTGTGGCCGAGCAGGGCATTCCGAACTTTTTCGACATCGACCGGGGCATCTGCCACCAGGTTCTGCCGGAGGAGGGCTTTGCCCTGCCCGGCTATCTGATGGTGGGCAGCGATTCCCATTCCACCACCTACGGGGCTTTTGGCGCCCTCGCCACCGGCATCGGCCGCAGTGAGATGGCGGTGATTTTTGCCACCGGCAAGATCTGGCTGCGCGTCCCCGAGACCATGAAGATTATCGTCAAGGGGAGGCTGCCGAAGTGGATTTCATCGAAAGATGTGATGCTTAAAATCATGGGCGATCTCAGCGCCGACGGCGGGCTCTACAAGTCGGTCTGGTTCACCGGACCCGCCATTGCAGAGATGAGCGTCTCCAGCCGTATGGTGCTGACCAATATGGCGGTCGAATTTGGCGCCAAAAACGGCTATATGGAGCCGGACGACCAGACCCTCGCCTTCCTCAAGGGGCGGGCGCGCGCGCCCTTCACCGTCGTCACCTCCGATCCGGACGCCGAACTGGAAAGCGTCCACGAATTCGATGTCAGCGATCTCGAACCTCTGGTTGCCTGCCCGCACAGTGTGGATAATGTCAAGCCGGTCTCTGCGGTCAAGGGAACCAGGATTGACCAGGTCTTTTTCGGCTCCTGCACCAACGCGCGCATCGAGGACTTTGAAATCGTCGCCGGCGTCATGAAGGGCAAGAGAGTCCATCCCTCCTGCCGGATGGTGGTCATTCCCGCCTCCCGTCAGGTCTTCCTCGAAGCCCTGGCCAAAGGCTACATCCAGATTCTCGGCGAAGCCGGCGCGACCATTGTAAACTCGGGCTGCGGCCCCTGCATGGGCAACCATGAGGGCATTCTCGCCCCCGGCGAACGCGTCCTGAGCACGTCAAACCGCAATTTCAAGGGCCGTTTCGGCTGCAAGGATTCCGAGATCTACCTGTGCAGTCCCCTCACTGCCGCTGCCAGCGCCCTCACCGGCGAGATCAGCGACTTTCGCGAGCATCTATAGAGGAGAGCAGTAATGGCAAAGATTGTCGGCCGGGTCTGGAAATATGGCGATGATGTCAACACCGACGTCATCTTCCCGGGCAAGTACACCTATACCGTAACCGACCCTGCGGAGATGGCCAGGATCGCCATGGAGGATCTCGACGCGGATTTCGCTAAAAATGTTCAGCCCGACGATATCGTCGTCGCAGGCAAGAACTTTGGCTGCGGAAGTTCACGTGAACAGGCTGCTTTTTGTCTCAAATATGCCGGCGTCGGCGCGGTTGTGGCCCGCTCCTTCTCCAGGCTCTACTTCCGCAACTGCATCAATGCCGGCCTGCCGGCACTGACCCTGCCGGAATCGGCCGACATTTTTGTCGCCGGTGAGAGGATCGAGATCGATCTCAGCGCGGGCACCATCCAATGCCAGGCGGGTCTCTTCCATTTTCCTCCTCTTCCGGAGGCGGTCATTGGCATTTTCAATGACGGGGGGCTGATCCCCCACACCCGCAAGGCATTGGGCATCGATTCCTGAACCCATGGAGAAGCACGAAGCCTATAAATGGGCGGCCAAACGGGTGCGCGCCCAGGTCAAACGCCAGGTCGATCCCATCGCCACCCTGGCCAACACCGCCGCCATCCTCAAGGAGTACTTTCCCTCCTTTTTCTGGGTGGGTTTTTATTTCGTACGGGAGGAGTATCTGCTCCTCGGTCCCTTCCAGGGCCCTCCAGCCTGCGTCAAGCTCGCACGCAACCAGGGCGTCTGCGCGGCGTCGGCGGAGCGTCAGCAGACCATTTTGGTCCCGGATGTGCACGACTTCCCCGGACATGTGGCCTGCGATGCCCGCTCCAGGTCCGAGATCGTCGTCCCGGTCCACGATGAGATGGGCACCCTGCGCGCCGTACTCGATGTGGACAGCGAAAGCCTCGCCGCATTCGACGAGCAGGATGCTGCAGGCCTGCAGACGGTCGCCGGACTCCTGCGCGGGATCTGGACCACTACCTGAAAGAGGCACTGCCACGCTGCGCTGATCCGGCGCGCTGGCTGCGCTCGCGCCGCCACCGGAAATTTCCCGAATCCTGAGGTTCGGCCATCATCAGTTGTGTCTGACTAGGAGGATAATCAGATGTCCAGCAAGAACCTTTACACATGTGCCGTCATCGCCCTTGGGCTGCTGATTGCAGCGCCGTCCCACGCACAGCGCCGTTCCGGCCCCTCGTGGTCGGCCCCCAAAGGGCTGATTGGAATCCATGCCGGCTATCTCAATCCCAAGGATCCTGAGGGCGGAATGCTGGCGGGCTGCAGGCTGGGCACGATGGTCGATGAATCGGTCAGCATCGGCATTGGATTCGACCTCTGGCACAAGATCTACCGGGACGAAAAAGAGGTGGCCGACGAAACCAGGCCGGACCGCAATACCAAGACCTACATGACCGAGCTCGAAATCTCCGACTGGGCGATGCCCCTCACCCTCGAAATCGCCGCCAAGGTCCCGCTCGCCAGATATATGGGCTATACCGTGCGCGGCAATATCGGCTATACCTTTCTCTGGAGCAAATACAGCAATTATTTAGAGAATTCCAGCACCAACCGCCGCTTCGGCGGAATCTGCTGGCAGCTCGGCGCCGGCCTCTATTCCGAAATCGGTTCACGCTCCACCCTGGTCGCAGATCTCTTTTACAACAGCAGCGAGGCCAGCAGCGAGGTCACCAAAAGCAAAGCCGGACTGCCGATCTTTGAACGTGTCGATCTGGCCGGCTTCGGCCTGCGCATCGGCGTGATACTCGACATGCGCTGAGCCTCCCGGCGGCAGCGTCCGGGCGAAGCGGCCCCTTAACCTTAGACCCCTCGCATGGTGTATGGAAAGAAGAGTCTCTTTCGGCTTGAGCCATGGCCTCACCCCCATGGTCCGCAACCTGCTCATCATCAATGCCGCTGTCTATGCTCTCCAACTCCCGTGGGCGCACCAGGGAACGGCGTCGCCCCTGCTCCATTGGTTCGCCCTCTGGCCGCCGAGGGTACTCCACCAGTTCGCGCTCTGGCAAATCCTCACCTACGCCTTTCTCCATGGCGGAATCATCCACATCCTCTTCAATCTTTTCACCCTGTGGATATTCGGATGTGAGGTTGAACGGGTTCTGGGCGGCAGGAAATTTTTATTCATTTATCTGATCTCCGCGGCCGGGGCGGGCCTGTGTCATCTCCTCTTCAACACCCACAGCCCGGTGCCGGTGATCGGCGCATCAGGAGCGATCTACGCCGTCCTCGTCGCCTTTGCCGTGCTCTTCCCGGACCGCGTGATCACCTTGCTCCTCTTTTTTGTCCTCCCGGTCCAGCTCAAGGCGAAGCATCTGGTGGCCCTGTTCATCGCCATCTCGCTCTTCTCCGGCATTGAGAGCAATATTTTCGGCAACCGGGATGGTGTGGCGCACCTCGCCCATCTCGGCGGGGCCCTCACGGGATTCCTGCTCCTGCGTGGCGGCCCGATGCTCGACTCCCTGCTCTTCGAGACGCGCAAACGCAGGGAGTGGCGGCACAAGGCTGAACAAAACCGCTTGCAGGCCCGCCAAAAAGCAGAGCGAGACGAAATCGACCGCCTCCTCGACCGTATCAATGAGGTCGGCTATGAGGCCCTCTCTCGCGAGGAAAAGAAAACCCTTCTCAAGAACAGCAAAAAAATCAAGGATGGATGACTATTCGCATGCAGCGGCTGACTGATCGGAGCAAGAGAGAGCATCTTCTGCGCTGGTTAACCATCGCCCTTCTCCTCGCTCCGGCGACCCTGCTTCAGGGTCGGGAGATCGTTATCAAAGACAGACAATCAGGGGCTGCGATCGGCCATCTCTCCACCATTCAGGCCGGCCGCTACGAATTCATCCCCCTGAGCGCCTTCGCCGAAGCGATCAAGATACCCGGCGCAATCAATTCGAGCCGCAAACAATTCATCCTGCAGATACCCCACAATCCCGTCGTCGTTCACGCGATCAATCCCTTCGTCCGCGTCGGCACCGAGTGGCGGCAGATGCCCATCGCTGCTCTCATCCTCGATGGTGAGTATTATGCCCCTGCCGTCTATTTCCTCGACATCATCCGGGACGCTCTTCCCTTCCGGCTGGACTATCTCTCCGGTGAGGCGACAATCCTCATCACGCGCAGCCGTATGGGCGTGGGCGGCATCCAGATTGATGACATGCAGAACGGCACCCTCATCCGCATCGCCCTCAGCCAGCCGATCAATGCCTCAAATCTCTTCCTCAGCGAAACCAACGGATGGCTTTATGCGGACCTCTACGGCGGCAATATCGGGGATTTCAGGGCCGATGCAGCCCGGAAAAATACCCGCACCATTGACCGGATCAGCACCATCCAGCTCTCCAGGGATACGGCGCGACTCGGCTTCCGGCTGCTCAAAAAGGTGAAGGAGAGGGAGGTTAAGGTGATCGCCTCTCCGCCCGAGATCCAGATCTCGCTGCGCACCCATGAGGAGGTGCCGGCCGCACTGCTGGATGAGCTGGAGAGGGAACGGGAAAAATGGAAAATCGACCTGATCGTCATCGATCCGGGTCACGGCGGCAGGGATCCGGGCGCCCTGGGCTCGAGCGGAACCAGAGAGAAGGACTTTACCCTCAAGATCGCCCGGGAGATCAAGAGGATCATCGAACGCGACCTGAAAATCCGGGTCCTCATGACCCGGGACAGCGACAAATTCATCCCCCTGGTCGACCGCGGCAAGATCGCCAACCGCGCGGGCGGCAAGCTCTTCATCAGCATCCACGCCGATTCCAATCCCAAAAAGGGCCTGCGCGGGCACACCGTCTATTTTATGGGCCCGGCCAAGACGGAAGAGGCGAGGCGGGTGGCCCAGTTTGAAAACTCGGTGATCAAGTTCGAGGATTCCAACAGCAAGTACGCCAATCTCTCCGAAACCGCCTTCATCCTCGCCGCCAACGCCCAAAACAGCTACAACAAGGAGAGCGAGGAGTTCGCGGCCATCCTCGACCGGGAGATGCGGTCACGCCAGCAAGCTGACGGCTTCGGCGTCCGCCAGGCCGGCTTTTATGTCCTCCACGGCACCTCCATGCCCAATATTCTGCTTGAAACCGCCTTCATCTCCAATGCATCGGACGAAAAACTGCTCGGGACACGCGGCTTTCACATGAACGTAGCCGAAGCAGTCTGCGAAAGCATCCGCCAGTTCAGGGACCACTACGAAAACGCCTTATAGCCTCCGGCATTTCCCCTGCCAGCTGTCGCGCCGGACCAACTCCTCCTCTATCGCCCTGCGCACCTTGTGCTTCGCCAGCACCCAGCGCGGGGCGATCAGCATCTCCGCCGGCGCCTCCGCCGTCAGCCTCTGCATCACCATCTCCTCAGGCATTCTCTCGATGAAATCGGCTGCCAGCGCTGCATATTCCGCTGGCGCCAGCTCCCTGACTTGCCCCTGACGGTGCCACTCCGCCAATACAGTATCCGTCAGTATGAGCAGGGGGTGAAGTTTGATCTCGTGGACAGGAGAGGCAGCGATGGCGTCAGCGGTTGCCAGCATCATCGCCGCATCTTCCCCCGGCAGCCCGAGGATGAGATGGGTGCAGATGCGGAGGGGCAGGGCGCGCAGGGACGCGATGGCGGTAAGATAATCACCGTAGGTATGGCCGCGGTTGATAGCCCGCAGGGTCTGGTCATGGCTGCTCTGCAGGCCGAGTTCGATCCAAAGGTCGGTTCGCTCCGCCATACCAGCGAGCAGGGCCAATACCTCCTCCCCCAGGAGATCGGGACGGGTCGCGATGTCGAGCCCGACCACCCCGGGAAATGAAAGCGCCCTTTCATAGAGGGCGCGCAGGTGCTCCACCGGGGCGCGGGTGTTGCTGGAACTCTGAAAATAGATGATGAACTTGTCGGCGCCCTGACGCGTTTGGGCATTGCGTATCCCGGCCTCGATCTGCTCAGTCAGACCGATATCCAGCCTCGACTGCATGCGCGAAAAACTCTCCAGCCGGCAGTAGATGCAGCCACCGCGGCTTATTGTGCCGTCGCGGTTGGGGCAGCTCAAGCCGGCATCCACCGGAATTTTCCAGACCCTCCCGCCGTAGCGCTCGCGCAGATAGCCCGAAAAAGAGCGATAGCGTTCGATCGGCTCAGCCAACCACAACCTCGCCCTTTTTCACTACCACCTTGACATGATTCCCTCCGAAAAAATAGGGGATCATGCGATAACCCGGAGAATCGAGGAGCAGAAAATCGGCCTGCAGGCCGGGCTCCAGCCGTCCGATGTGCGGGCGGTCAAGCGCCCAGGCTGCGTTGGCTGTGAGGGCAATGAGGGATTCGGCCGTCGTCATGCGCATCTGTGTGCAGGCGAGCGCAAAGATCAGCTGCAGGTTGAGACACATGCAGCTGCCCGGGTTGAAATTGGAGGCCAGAACGACGATCGCTCCTTCATCGATCAAACGCCGCGCCGGGGGATAGCCGTAATGCAAAAAAAGCGACACCCCCGGCAGCAGGGTGGCGGCACAGCTGGAATCCGCCAGCTGGATGATCTCCGCGGGGGTGATCTGTTCGAGATGATCGACCGAACGCGCCCCCATGTTGAGGGCCAGCTGCACCCCGCCATTGCTGCTGAGCTGATCCGCATGCAGCCGGAGTTTCAGGCCCGCCCTCCTGGCTGCGGCCAGTATGGCCCTGGTCTCGTCGAGTCCAAAATAGCCCCCCTCGCAAAAAACATCGCAGTACTCCGCCTTGCCCTGCACGTGCGGCAGCATTGCGATCACCCTCTGCGTCTGCTCCTGCGCACTCATTCCCGGCGGCACAGCGTGGGCGCCCATGAAGGTCGGCACCAGTTCGACCGGCTGCCTCCTGCCCAGCTCGGCGATCACTTCCAGAATCTTGAGTTCGTTCTCCAGATCGAGCCCGTAGCCGCTCTTGATCTCCATGGTGGTGGTGCCGTGCGCCAACGCTGAACGCAGATAGCCCAGACCGGTCTCGACCAACTCGGAGGGTGCAGCCCTTCGGGTCGCCTCGACCGTGCTGATGATCCCTCCCCCCGCTGCGGCGATTTCCTGATAGCTCGCTCCGGCGATCTTGAGATCGAATTCGTCCTCGCGCTGCCCCCCGAAGACCAGATGGGTGTGGCTGTCGACAAATCCGGGGATGACCGCTCCGCCACCGGCGTCGAGCACTACAGGATCATCGCTGACCTCCTTCTCGACCATCTCCTGCGGGCCGACAGCCTGGATCACCCCCTCCCGCGCATAGATCGCCGCCGGCGCATGAATGACGAGCTCGCGCATTTTCCGCCCGCGCGCCGGAGCCGCGCTGCCGCTGACCGCCTGGGCAATATTGATTACCAGCAGGGAGGACATCCGCACACCTCCTTTTTAACGTCGCTTGATCACCACCAGCGTGACATCATCCTCCCACGCCGCTGAATCCCCGAATTCATAGACATGGGCAAAGGTCATGTGGAGCAGGGCGCTGGCATCGAGGTGCTGGTTGTCAACGATCCATTCGGTCAGCCGCTCGACACCGAACATCTCCCCCTCCTCGTTCTGACGCTCTGTGATGCCGTCACTGTAAAGGACCAGAACCGCCCCGCTCTCGAGATGTGCATAATCGCGATGCAGGTCAATCTCCGGCAAAAAGCCCAGCGTGGTTCCGGTGGCAATCAGCTTTTTGACCTTTTTCCCGTGCACCAGCAGGGGACCGGGATGGCCGGCATTGACGAAAAAGAGATGCCCGTCGCCCTCCATCTCCGCGACAAAAAGGGAGACATAGTTGGCCGCATAGGTGCTGCGCAGAATGACTCTGTTCAGGGTCTTGATGGTGTGAACAGTGCGCAGCTCCAGGGCCAGCCCCATGCGCAAACCGATGACCACATCGCGCATCAGCAGGGCTGCGGGCAGGCCGTGGCCGCTCACATCCCCGATCGAAACCCCCAGGGTGCCGTCCTTGAGCTCAAAATAATCGAACAAGTCGCCACCAACCAGCTCCGCCGGCTGGCTGAAGCCGGCAATATCGTAGCCGCTCAGTTTGGGCGATTTTTGGGGCAGCAGGCTCTTCTGGATCTCCACCGCCTGCTCGAGCCGCACCCCGATGGCATCCGAGAAAAGGCGGTAGTTGAGGCTGGTGCGCACGGAATTGAGAAAGAGATTAATCTCCTCCCGCTCCCAGCCGTCATTCAGGGCGAATACCACCAGCCACTGCCGCTCCGGGCTGTGCACCCAGATAGCCGCATGACTGAGATGAGTGGGCTGCGCCGGGGCATAAAACTGGTTGTTCAGGAATTCGGAATCGTAGATATAGCTGCGGTTGCGGGAGGCCAACTGCACAACCTCTGATTCCATGGGCAGTTCCTCGATATAGCCGTGTTCCTCCGCCCCCTCTTCCGGGTAGCTGAGTACAAAGAGATCGTCCAGCAAGAGGTAGTAGCGAGCATCGGCGATGTGAAGCCGCTGATGGAATTTGGCCGACAGCTCCTGGAGGATGGTCGGCAGAAACTGCTCCCCTGCCTCCTCGATCCGGATCATGGCCAGGAGGGCATCCAACTCGCGATAGAAAACCTTGGGATCGGTCATGACAGTCAGGGCCTCCCCTGGGCGAGCATGGGGATTTTGATCCCCATTTGGCTGGCGGCGTTCACGGCGATTTCATACCCGGCATCCGCGTGGCGCACCACCCCCATACCGGGATCGGTGGTGAGCACCCGCTGCAGCCGTACAGAGGCCTCGCGCGTGCCATCAGCCACGATCACCATCCCGGCATGGATCGACTTGCCGATGCCTACGCCCCCGCCGTGATGGACTGAAATCCAGCTCGCCCCTCCCACGGCGTTGATGAGGGCGTTGAGTATGGGCCAGTCAGCGATGGCATCGCTGCCATCGCGCATGCGCTCGGTCTCCCGGTTGGGCGAAGCCACCGACCCGGCGTCGAGATGGTCGCGGCCGATGACGATAGGGGCCTTGACCTCCCCGGAGGCGACCAGGTCATTGAAGACCGCTCCCATTCGAGCGCGTTCGCCATAGCCCAGCCAGCAGATGCGCGAGGGCAGTCCCTGAAACTGCACCTGCTTTTGTGCCTTGCTGATCCAGCGTCTGAGGGCTCCGTTCTCCGGGAAAGTGCGCAGCAGGGCGGCGTCGGTGGCATAGATATCATCGGCCTCCCCGCTCAGGGCTGCCCAACGGAAGGGACCCTTGCCAAGGCAAAAGAGCGGCCGGATGTATTCCGGCACAAAGCCGGGGATGTCAAAGGCGTTTTTCAATCCGTTGTCGAGAGCCTCTCCACGGATGTTGTTGCCATAATCGAAGGCCACCGCGCCGAGCCGCTGCAGGGCGAGCATGGCCTCAACATGGCGGACTATCGACTGGCGGGCCATCTTTTTGTAGCGTTCGGGATCTGCCGTCCGCAGCGCCAACGCCTCATCATAGGCCAGGCCGTGGGGAACATAGCCGTTGAGGACATCGTGCGCTGAGGTCTGGTCGGTGAGGATATCCGGCACGATCCTGCGCTGTACCAGCTCGGGCAGAACATCCGCGGCATTGGCGAGCAAACCGACCGAAAGCGGCTCCCTGCGGTCGCGCGCCGCGATCACCTGCTCGAGGGCTTCATCCAGGCTCTCGCACATGACATCCAGATAACGGGTTTCGAGCCTGCGCTCCATTCGATGACGGTCGACCTCGATGCAGAGACAGGCTGCGCCATTCATGGTCGCCGCCAGCGGCTGGGCGCCCCCCATGCCCCCCAGCCCGGCGGTCACCAACAGCCGCCCCTCCAGGGTGCCGCCGAAATGGCGCTCTGCACAGCTGGCAAAGGTCTCGAAGGTTCCCTGCAGGATACCCTGGGTACCGATATAAATCCAGCTGCCGGCAGTCATTTGGCCGTACATGGTCAGTCCCAGACCCTCGAGGCGGCGAAACTCGTCCCAGGTTGCCCAATGGGGAACCAGCATGGAGTTGGAGATCAGTACACGCGGGGCATTCTCATGGGTTTTGAAGACGGCGACCGGTTTGCCCGACTGCACCAGGAGGGTCTCGTCATTTTCAAGCTCCCGCAGCGCCTGTACCATGGCATGAAAACACTCCCAGTTGCGTGCGGCCTTGCCGGTTCCTCCGTAGACGACCAGCTCCTGGGGTTTTTCAGCGACCTCCGGATCGAGATTGTTCATCAGCATGCGCAGGGCGGCTTCCTGAATCCAGCCCTTGCAGCTCAACTGGGCGCCCCGCGGGGCGCGAATGGCCTCTTTCATGCTCACATCCTTTTTCCCTAGTGACCAGGCCCGGCTCAAACGGAGCCGTTCAGCAAATTTTTACCCCCGTTGCGCAACAAGTTAGATAATTTTTCCATCGGATGCAAAATAATTTCCGCCCCGGTAAAAACGCTCACTCCCGTAAAAACACTGTGGAATAAGATTCAAGTTGGTCTTTTTTTTTCTTATATTCATACAAGTGCAGTCGATCTCATCAGGGATAAAAGTATGAACACCCAACACCGCCATTTCGAAACCCTGGCCCTCCATGCCGGCGGGCAGGAAGATCCGGCCGCCTCCTCACATGCGGTCCCGGTCCATCGCACCAGCGCCTACCTCTTCCGCGATTCGGCCCACGCAGCTGATCTCTTCGCCCTCAAGGAGTCAGGCCATATCTATACCCGCCTCGGCAACCCCACCCAGGATCTGCTCGAGCAGCGCATGGCCGCTCTCGAAGGAGGCGCCGCGGCACTGGCCCTCGCCTCCGGCACCTCGGCGATCTTTTACGCCATCATCAACATCTGCGCGGCCGGGGATGAAATCGTCGCCGCCCGCAATCTCTACGGCGGCACCTACACCATGTTCGACACCATTCTGCCCCAGTTCGGCATCCGCTGCCGCTTCGTCGATCCCACCGATCCGGCACAGTTCGAAAAGGCGATCAACGGCCGGACCCGCGCCCTCTATGCAGAGACCATTGGCAATCCCTCCCTCGACCTCATCGATCTCGAAGAAATCGCCGCTGTGGCCAGACGCCATCATCTGCCCTTTATCGTCGACTCCACCTTCACCACCCCGTGGCTCCTGCGCCCCCTCGAATATGGGGCCGACATCGTCTGCCATTCCCTGACCAAATGGCTGGGCGGCCACGGCACCGGCATCGGCGGCATCGTCGTCGACAAGGGGAGTTTCGACTGGAGCGATGCCAAATTCAACCTCTTCAACCAGCCCGATCCCGGTTACCACGGCCTGCGCTACGCCCACGATCTCGGCGAACTCAACCCCCTCGCCTTCATCATGCGCCTGCGCCTGGTGCCCCTGCGCAACCTCGGCGCCTGCATCTCGCCTGATAACGCCTGGATCTTCCTCCAGGGCATCGAAACCCTCGCCCTGCGCATGCAGCGCCATTGCGAAAATGGATTGGCCGTCGCTGAATTCCTGCAGCACCACCCGGCGGTCGCCTGGGTTCGCTACCCCGGCCTGCCCGGCGATCCCAGCCATGTTGTGGCCAAAAAATACCTGCACAGGGGCTTCGGCGGCATGGTAGTCTTCGGCATCAAGGGGGACGTGCCGGCGGGAGCCCTTTTCATCGACAGCCTCAAGCTCTTCTCCCACGTCGCCAACGTCGGCGACGCCAGAAGCCTGGCCATCCATCCGGCGAGCACGACCCATTCCCAGCTCAGCGAGGCCCAGCGCCTGGAAGGGGGTATCACCCCCGACCTCATCCGCCTCTCCATCGGCCTCGAACATATCGATGACCTCAAGGAGGACCTGGAACAGGCCCTCGCCAGGGCGGTCAAGTGGTGACCACAACCCTCCCTGCAGATTCAGCCGGCCTCGTCAAGAGAGAGTACTTTTCCTTTGCCGCGCCTCCGGGTGAACTATCCCTAGACTGCGGCAGGAAACTGGGGCCGGTCACCCTCGCCTATGAAATCTACGGCGAGCTCAATCCCGCACGCGACAACGCCATCCTCATCCTCCATGCCCTCTCCGGAGACGCCCATGCCGCCGGCTGGCACCACCCCGAAGACCACCGGCCGGGGTGGTGGGACTTTATGATCGGACACGGCCGCCCTTTCGATCTCGACAAATACTGCGTCATCTGCACCAACGTCATCGGCGGCTGCCAGGGCTCCACCGGCCCTTCCTCCATCGATCCGGAGACCGGTAACCCCTATGCCTTGAACTTTCCAATGGTTACAATAGCCGACATGGTGCGCGCCCAGATGCGTCTCATCGACCACCTCGGCATCAACCGCCTCCTCTGCGTCACCGGCGGCTCCATGGGCGGCATGCAAGCCCTGCAGTGGAGCATCGCCGCGCCGGAGCGGGTCGCCTCCGCCATCCCCATCGCCACCACCTGCCATCAGAATGCCATGCAGATCGGCTGGGATGAGGTCGGCCGCCAGGCCATCTATGCAGATGCCGACTGGTGCAGCGGCGACTACCAGCGTCTGGGGAAAAAACCGGCCAGGGGTCTGGCCGCCGCACGCATGCTCGCCCACATCACCTACCTGAGCGAGGAGTCGATGCGACGCAAATTCGGCCGCACCCTGCGCGAAAAGGAAAATTACGGCTACGATTTCGGCATCGATTTCGAGGTCGAGAGCTACCTCCGCCACCAGGGGGAGATTTTTGTCGATCGATTCGACGCCAACTCCTACCTCTATATCACCAAGGCCATCGATTATTTTGACCTCGCCCGCGATTACGGCTCCCTCGAAGAAGCCTTCAAAAAGGTACAGGCACGCTACCTGATTCTCTCCTTCACCTCGGACTGGCTCTACCCCACCTCCCAATCCCTCGAACTACTCCACATCCTCCAGGCAAACAAAAAAGCCGTGACCTTCAGGGAATTAAACACCTGGTATGGCCACGACTCTTTCCTGCTTCCCAATCCCGAGATGATGCGGATCATCGCCGATTTTCTCGCCGAGGTCCATGCCGCCGGCGCCCGCGAGCGCCCCTGATCTACCCTTGCCCCTCCTCCCGCGCCCTGCCGATGAGCAGGGCGAAGGGATCTTCCGTCCTGATCACTTCCCGCACCAGAAAAGGCTCCCCATAACGCACGCCGATCCGCCCGCCCCAATACTCCGCCCGGGCGTAAATGGAACGGAAATACTCGGGGCTGCTGATGTGGGTCCTCTCCTCATCATCGGCGGGGGCGTCCGGATTGAAGACCTGTGATTTGTAGGCGCGGATCGCCTCCAGCCGGATCTCGAAGACATCGGAAATATCCACCACAAAGGAGGGGGCGAAGTGATAGTGCTCGCAGTAGTAGGCCAACCGCGCGGGACGGAACGCGGCCTCCCCGCTCTCGATCTTTTTCAGGCCGGAGTAGAAAGCCGCCTCGCGCACCAGGTGCGAGCAGTGGGCATGGTCTGGATGACGTGTCTCCCAGTAGGGCGCGAAAAGCAGAGCGGGCCTCCACCTTCTGATTTCCCGGATCACCTTGAGCCGGTTTTCCTCGCTCTCGTTGACACCCCCATCCGGGATGTCGAGCATACTGTGCATCGCCAAACCCATGATTCCGGCCGAGGCGGCGAACTCTTCGCGCCTGATCTCCGGCGTGCCGCGCGTGCCCATCTCGCCCCGGGTCAGGGAAATCATCCCCACCCGGTAGCCCTGCCTGGCCAGTTTGATGATCGTTCCCCCCGCCATCAGTTCGATATCATCAGGGTGGGCCCCGAAGGCGAGCACATCCAGCGCCTGTTCCATTTTAACCTCGGCTAAAGTTCCACTACACTGTGTCCGGGATTCGCTGCATCGATAGCCTCATAAAGCTCACCAATCAGGCCCCGGCCGTGACGGCAGAGAAAAGGCACCGCATTCAGCTGCCGCTCTTGCAGTATTCCACCCGGCAGCAGGGCGGCGGTCAGGGCGTCGATTTGGGCTTGCCCCGCACTCTCCCTGTTCTCCGCCGCGCGCACTACCTTCTGTTCGAGCTGATTGAGGGTATGCATCAGCTGCTGCAGACTCTTCTCGGCCGGGACCTGCAGGGTCTGATCGAGGGCGGTGATGCCTCCCTGCAGGCGGGGCCAGCGCTGCCCGATCATCGCCTTGAGTTCCGCCAGCTCCCCGGCCAGATCCGCTGGCACCAGTCTTTCGCGCAGGGCGGCCAGAATCTCCGTCGGCCGCTGCACCACCTCCGCCGCGGCGATGCCGAAACGCTCCAGGGCGCGCCTGCTCCTGCCCTCCACCAGGGTGAAACCGGCCCGCGGCACCACCATGGGCATGGGCAGCCCGAATCCGGCGTAAACCCCCTTGAGTTGGGCCCAGTAAGCGATCTCACCGGGTCCGCCGACGTAGGCCAGAGTCGGCAGAAGATAATCTTCGAAGAGGGGACGCAGCGCCGCCTTCGGGCTGAGCTGCTCCGGTGCGGCCATGAGTTCATCGATGGAGAGGATCTCCCCGCTGTGCAGGTTGCGGTATCCGTTCCCGGTGCGCTCCAGGCTGTGCCGGCCGTCGCGCAGCAGAAAGAGGGCCGGGCGCAGGGGATGGACAGGAAGCTGAGTGTGATACCCCCCGGCCAGCAGCTCGGTATTGGCGATCTCGATCCGCTCGACCGTGATCCGCTTCTCCAGCTCGCGCCGGAAGATAGGGGCGGCGAGGCGCTTGAGCTCCGGATCGGCGGGATCCAGGAATACCATCCCCAGCTCCCCGAGCAGTCGGGCATACCAGCGGGAGAAAGCCCCGGCGAAACCGGCGCCGGGATGGTAGCATGAGGCCAAGTCGGCGATGACCTCTGCCTTGAACTCCGCCTCGGGCACCGACCCAGCCAGTTCTGCCAGAACAGCGTCGATCTCCGCCTCGAGTCTCACCAGGCCGACCGGCATGCGTTCACGCAGACTTGAGGGGGAATAGAGGGCCTTTTTCAGGATATGCCCTCCCTCCAGATAGCCGGCACCCTGCACCTCGACGAAATCATGGTCCTCTGAGACCACATAAAAAACCGGCACTACCGGCCTGCCCAGCTGCTCGGACCAGTGCCGCGCCAGCTTGCAGGTGGTGAGGGCTTTGTAGAGGGTGTAAAGGGGACCGCCGAAAAGTCCCGCCTGCTGACCGGTGACGATGGCCAGGGCATTGGGTGAGGCGAGGAGCTCCAGGTTGGCCATGCTCTGCGGACCAGCCTCCAGCTGGTCGAGCTGCCTGCGCAGGGCGGCGATCACCCGGCCCCGGTCGGCGCGGTCGGCGCGCCCCACCTCCACCGCCCGTTCCAGCCAGGCTTCGGGCCGGCTGAAATCCCCGGCAAAAAAGCCGGCCGCAGCAGGGGCATGGGTACAGTAATCGGCGGCAAGCCGGTTCATGCCCGGCAGCTGCTCAGGCGGGATGACAGTTTTGGATATCACAGACCTCCGCGGGAATTGTGAGTGACAACCGCCCAAAAGATAGTAGTCTTAATTTAGCAAATCGGCATGCAAAGTCAAATCCATTTCAGGCGGCCGCATCGGCAGCCGGCAAAAGCTGGTCGCGAAGATATACCGCCGCCTGTTGTCGGGTGGAAACAGATTTCAGGGAGTACCCCGGGGGATTAAACCGTTGCACTTGATGCTAATCATTCGTAAATTTTATGTAATTACAGCTTTTCATCCCGAAAGGAAACCAGTGTTGCAAGCCATTCTCTTCGATCTTGACGGCACCCTCGTCCATACCGCACCCGACGTTCATCGTGCTATCAACTATGCCCGGAGCGTGCTCGGCCTGCCCCCCCTTTCACTCGCCCAGGCCCTCAAGGCCATCGGCCCGGGCTCCGACCGCTTCGCCCAGACCGTCCTCGGCGACGAATATGCCCATTTGCTCGAGGAATACCTCGAGGTTTTCCGCCCCTATTACCTGAAAATCTGCGCCGAAAACAGCCGCCCTTTCCCCGGCATCGTCGAACTCCTCGACGCCCTCAAGGAGTATCGCCTCGCGGTGGTGACCAACAAACGGCTGGTGCAGAGCCGCGCCCTGCTTGAGGCCATCGATCTTCTGCCCTATTTCGAACTCCTGGTTGGACCCGAACTGGTCGACCACATCAAGCCTGCTCCGGACATGATCCACTATGCCCTCGACCAGCTCGGCCTCGCCCCCGATCAGGCCATCATGGTCGGCGACACCGACAACGATCTCCTCGCCGCCCGGGCCGCAGGGGTTAAAAACTGCGCGGTCACCTGGGGGTATTCCGACATCGCCTTTATACACACCCTCAAACCGGATCACCTCATCGATAAACCCGAAGAGCTGCTGCCCCTCCTGGCCAGCTACAACCACCAACCGCGGAAATAGAACGAAGATGAACATCCTCGGCCTATCCTGTTTCTATCATGACAGCGCCGCAGCCCTCATCCAGGACGGCGAAATCCTCGCCGCCGCCCAGGAGGAGCGCTTTTCGCGCATTAAACACGATCATGATTTTCCCCGCCAGGCCATCGCCTCCTGCCTGGAGCAGGCCGGAATGACCGTTGCAAATATTGATTACATCGTATTTTACGAGAAACCCCTGCTCAAATTCGAGCGCATCCTCGAAACCTATCTCAGTTATGCCCCACTCGGCCTGCGCAGCTTTCTCATGGCCATGCCCCTCTGGCTCAAGAAAAAGCTCTGGATCCCCGACCTTATCCGCAAGGAACTCGGCTTCCAGGGCGAGATCCTCTTCACGGAGCACCACCAGGCCCACGCGGCCGCTGCCTTTTTCCCCTCCCCCTTCTCCGAGGCGGCCATCCTGACCATGGATGGCGTCGGTGAATGGGCCACCACCTCGTGGGGCAGCGGCCGCACCAACCACCTCGACCTCCAGGCCGAAATCCATTTTCCCCACTCACTCGGACTGCTCTACTCGGCCTTTACCTATTACACCGGCTTCAAGGTCAACTCAGGCGAATACAAGGTGATGGGACTCGCCCCCTATGGCGAACCCCGCTACGTCCAGACCATCCTCGACAATCTGATCGATCTCAGGGAGGACGGCTCCTTCCGCCTCAACATGAAGTGGTTCAATTACGGGGCCGGACTCACCATGACCGACCGCCGTTTCCACAAACTCTTTGGCGGCCCGCCGCGCAAACCAGAGAGCGCCCTGACCCAGCGGGAGATGGACCTCGCCCGCTCTGTACAGGAGGTGACCGAGATGGTCATGCTGCGCGCCGCCGCCCATGTCCATATTCAGACCGGGAGCAAAAATCTCTGTCTGGCCGGGGGCGTAGCCCTCAACTGCGTCGGCAACGGCCGGATCCTGCGCGAGGGGCCCTTTAAAAAAATCTGGATCCAGCCCGCCGCAGGAGATGCCGGCGGCGCCCTCGGGGCCGCCCTCTTCGCCTGGTACCAGATCCTCGGCAATCCGCGGCCGCCGCGCGGGATTCACGACCACCAGAAGGGTTCCCTGCTCGGCCCTGAATTCAGCGAAGAGGAGATCCGCGCCTTTCTGGAGGAAAAAAAACTCCCCTTCCGCAAGATGACCACTGCACAGCTGCTCGATCGGGTCTCCGATCTCATTGCCACCGGCCAGGTCATCGGATGGTTCCAGGGACGCATGGAGTTCGGGCCGCGCGCACTCGGCAGCCGCTCGATCATCGGCGACGCCCGCTCGCCTGAAATGCAGTCGCGCATGAATGTCAAAATCAAGTTCCGCGAGAGCTTTCGCCCTTTCGCCCCGGCCGTGCTCGAGGAGGAGGCCGCAGAGTGGTTCGAGATCGACCACTCCAGCCCCTATATGCTCCTGACGGCCCCGGTCCGCCGCGAGAAACGCCGCGCCATGACCACAGCAGAAAAAAAACTTTGGGGCATCGACAAGCTCAAGGTCATCCGCTCTGAAATCCCCGCCATCACCCATGTCGATTACTCCGCCCGCCTCCAGACCATCTCAGCCCGCGAACACGGCCTTTTTTATCGCCTGGTGAAGCGCTTTTTTCAAAAGACCGGTTGCCCGGTGATCATCAACACCTCCTTCAATGTGCGGGGGGAACCGATCGTTTGCACCCCCGAGGAGGCCTGGCGATGCTTCATGCGCACTGGCATGGATGTTCTGGTGTTGGGCCACTACCTGCTGGACAAGCAGGAACAACCCCCGCTGAGCGGGGATTCGGACTGGAGAAAAACCTATGAACTGGATTAAGGATATCCGCGACAGCCTGCGGCAGCTGCCCCGGGATGAGAAGGCGCTGCAGCGCTTTGCCGCGCTTCTCACCTCCCTGCTCCTCCTGGCCGCGGCATGGCTTTTCTTCATCCGGCGGGACGCCGCTTTAACCCTCTGGTTCGTCCTCGCCACCCTGCTTCTCATCGCCCTGGCGCTGCTCCGCCCCCGCCTGCTCCGCCCGCTCCATACCGGCTGGATGGCCCTGGCCTTTGCCCTCGGCGCCCTGGTCTCCCGCATGCTTCTTGCCCTCTTCTTTTATCTCATCCTCACCCCTATCGCCCTTCTGCTCAGGCTGCTCGGCAAAGACCTGCTGCAAAGGAAGTTAAAAAAAGAGGGCGCCAGCTACTGGATCCGGCGCCCTGTAAAAGAGGTAATCAAAGAGGACTATCAGCGGCTCTTTTAGGCCGTCAGCCCCTCCCAGGTGAGATTGTTGTCCGCGTCAGCCAGGCGGGGACGCACCTTGTCTTTCTCCGACAGAATCAGCTTTCCCGGCAGGATCGGCCATGCAATACCGATCGACGGATCATTCCAGATGATTCCCCGATCGACCTCCGGCGTGTAAAAATCGGTGCACTTGTACATGAACTGGGCCCGTTCGCTTTGAACATAGAAGCCATGGGCGAATCCGGGCGGAATGTACAGGGCCTTCTTGTTCTCCTCGGACAGTTCCACCCCTACCCAGCGTCCGTAAAAGGGCGATCCGCGCCGGATGTCCACGGCCACATCGAAAACACACCCTTGTGTGACACGTACCAGCTTGCCCTGGGCGTGGGGATGGAGCTGGTAATGCAGTCCGCGCAGCGTGCCCTGAACCGAACTGCTGATATTGTCCTGGATGAACGGGACCGTCAGCCCCAGTTCATGAAAAGCCCTCTCATTATAGCTCTCGATGAAATAACCGCGCGCATCGGCAAAGACATCGTATTCGATCAGCAGCAGATCGGGGATGGCACAGGGTACAAATTTCACAAGGGGTCTCCATTCTGGATAATTCCGCTCTCTTCTCTCTCATCATCGCTGCGCATGGCCCCGCTTCATACAGCCGGGTTATTTGACCCTGCCGTCGCATTTGGACTCAGGAGATACAGATGCTGGGTGGGGGTATTGAGCCGGGCCTTTACCTGAATATGATATTTTGTAAAAAGGTCGGCCAGTATTTCGTCCTCGTGGTAATATACGGGTGATCCGAGCAGCCTGCGGAAACGGGCGTGCCAGCCCGCCGGGGAGACGGTCAGCAGCAGATGCCCTTCGCGGGTGAGCAGGCGCGCCGCTTCGCGGATAAGGGGCTCCGGATCCCGCCAGTATTCAGCCACCCCTATTACCAGGAGGAGACCGAAATGATGCGCCCGCAGCGGCAAGGCGGCCAGATCGGCGCACAGGGCCCGCCCCGCCTCACCATAGCAGCTCGCGCGCACCATCCGACGCGAACGGTCCACCCCAAGACAGGGCTCGTACCGCAGCCTGGCGGGCGCCGATCCTCTTCCGCAGCCGAAATCGGCCATCCAGGACTGCGAGGAGGGAACCATGGCGAGCAGGCGGGCAGCCGCCTCGTCTTCCCTGCGGGTCATGAAATACAGGGGCCAAAGACTCCGGCCCCACCCCAGCAGGCGCAGCCTTCCATCGCGGGCGCCCTGAAGAAAGCGCACAAGTCTATTAATGGCTGAGAAAGAGATCAACGTGGGCGAACTTTTCCACATCGACCAGACCGCGGTCCGTGAGCTTCAGCCGCGGAATGACGGGCAGCGCCATGAACGACAGGGTCATGAGCGGATCCTCCAGCGGGATGCCCAGTGACCGGCAGGCTGCGATGAGATCGCGGGTGCGGCTGCTGACGAACTCTATCGGCTTGTTGGACATCAGCCCGGCGATGGGTAGCTCGAGCGCTTCGAGTACCGTGCTGTTGTCGACTACGGCAATGCCGCCTCCCATCTTGTTGATGGTCGTGACCGCTTTCATGATGTCGCGGTCGCTGATGCCTGCGGCAATAATGTTGTGGCTGTCATGACCGATCGAGGAGGCGATGGCCCCCCTTTTGAGGCCGAAACCCGTCATCAGCCCCTTGCCGATGTTTCCCGAGGCCCGATGGCGCTCCAGCACATAAAGGCGCACCAGATCCCGCTCGGGATCGGAGATGACATGGCCGTCACGAACCGAGGGCTCCATTTCAAAGAACTGGGTGACGATCTGGTCGGGGATGACCCCGATAACCCGGCAGCGCTTGCCCGTCACCGGTATTGAAAATTCATCACCCTCCAGCCACTTGATGTTCACGGAGCTGCGCAGCATCGCCGGCTTGCGCACCGGGACCTCGTAGACCGGCACCCCGTCCTGGGCGACCAGGGCACCGTTTTTGTAGACCTTGTGAATATGGAAGGAATCAAAATCGTCAAACACCACCATATCCGCCAATTTTCCCGGTCCGATCCCCCCAAGCTTGCGCAGCCCGAAGTACTCGGCCGTATTGAGGGTGGCCATGCGCACCGCAGTGACCGGGTTGAGGCCGGCCTTGATCGCACTTTTGATGATGTAATTGACATGCCCCTCGCGGAGGATATCGTCGGGATGGCGGTCGTCCGTGCAGAAGAAGCAGCGCCGCTCATTTTCCGGGGTGACCAGGGGAAGGAGGTCGTGAAGGTTCTTGGTGCCCGAGCCCTCGCGGATCATGATGTACATGCCGAGGGCCAGTTTCTCCCGCGCCTCCTCCACAGTGGTGCATTCATGATCCGATTCCACCCCGGCGGCGATATAGGCGGCCAGATCCGCGCCGCTCAGCCCCGGGGCATGGCCGTCGATGCGTTTGTCGGTCACGATCTTGATCTTGTCGAGCACATCGGGCTCGGCGTTGAGGACGCCGGGATAGTTCATCATCTCACCCAGACCCAGAACCCAGCGCTCGCGCAGAAAGGGAAAAATGTCAAAGGCGCGCAGCTCTGAGCCCGCTGATTCCAGGGGCGAGGAGGGCACACAGGAGGAGAGCATGAAGAAGACATTGAGAGGGTTGTATTTGCTGACATCCATCATATAACGGATGCCCTCATAGCCGAGCACATTGGCGATTTCGTGGGGATCGGCGATGACCGAGGTGGTGCCGAGGGGGACGACCGCCCGGCCGAACTGCGGAACCTCCACCATCGAGCTCTCGATATGGACATGGCCGTCGATGAATCCGGGGGCAAGATGCATCCCCTTGAGATCCACCTCCTCCTCGCCGCGATAGCCGCTGCCCAGCCCGACGATCGTATCCCGGTAGACCGCCACATCGCTCAGGACGATCTCACCGGAATAGACATTGATGACTCGCGCATTGCGCAGCACCAGTGAGCACTTGATCTGGTGGCGCGCGGCCTGGATCAGCTCTTTGACCATGACACCTCCCCGACGAATGACGGGTTCAGCCCGACCGGCAATTCTTTTTCTATAATAGCAATCATCCTGAAAAAAATCAAGGCTAAATCGCACGATCTTCCATCGCCCGCACAAAAAAAAGAAAGGCCGGTCCCCTGCAAGGAGAACCGGCCTTCCGGTCAGATCAGACCAGCCCCTCAGCGGGTGTAACTGTTGAGCGCCTTGATATAGTTGGCGCGCTCGTAGGCAGCGGGTTCGGCCACATTTTTCTGGCTCATGCTTCCGCGCGCCATCCTGAGATTGGTGTATTCGTGCTCTTCGAGCCATTTTTCCATCTCGTCGAGGATCTTGCCGAGGTGGGCGGGCCCGTGCTTGAGCAGAACGGCGCACAGATTGGCCACATCGGCCCCCGCCATGATCAGCTTGAGGGCATCAGTGGCGGTATGGACTCCGGAGGTCCCGGCCATGCTCGCCTTGATGCGGCCGAAGAGGATGGCGATCCAGCGTAGAGGCAGGCGCAGCTCCTCGGGGCTGCTCAACACCACCCCGGGCTTGACCTCAAGGGCTTCCAGATCGAGATCGGGCTGGTAAAAACGGTTGAAAAGGACCAGAGCATCCGCGCCTGCGTCATCGAGCCGCTTGGCCATCGCTGCAGTCGCGCTGAAAAAGGGGCTCAGCTTCATGGCAACAGGAATCTTGACGCTGCTCTTGACGGCCTTGAGGACGTCGATGTAGACCTGTTCAATCTCGGCGCTGGTGCGGACTGGATCGGTGGCAAGCATGTAGACGTTGAGCTCGAGTCCATCAGCGCCCGCCTGCTCCATCTTGCGGGCATAGTCGATCCAGCCACCAGTGGAGACCCCGTTGAGGCTGGCGATAATCGGGATTCCGGTCGCCTCCTTGGCCTTGCGGATGTGCTCAAGATAGCCCTCAGGCCCAAGCCGATACTCCTGCGCCTCGGGAAAATAGGTCAGCGCCTCGGCAAAACTGTCGGTGCCAAAGCTGAGGAAATGATCCAGCTCCTCGGCCTCGAACGAGATCTGCTCTTCGAAAAGGGAATAGAGAACGATCGCCGATGCCCCGGCATCCTCGAGATTCTTGATGGTATCCAGATTCTTGGAGAGGGGGGAGGCCGAAGGAACCAGCGGGTTCTTGAGCTTCAAGCCCATATAGGTGGTTGTTAAATCCATATATGCCTGTCCTTTCTATCTCGGTGAGCGCCTCGGCGGATTCAGGGGTGAATCCGCCGGGCGGATTAGTCTCGAATGAACCACGGGATGAGAGCGATTACTCCGCCGCTTCGGCCTTGTTTCCGCCCTGGCCATATTCCATCGCCGCCCAGTTCTCGTAAAGGTGCCAACGATCACGGGTCGACCGGGTGGCATCAGCCATCAGCTGCCGGGCGCGTTCGGGATGGCTCTTGGTCAGCATCTTGAAGCGGGTCTCGCGATAGGCAAAATCCTCAAAGGTTATCGAGGGCGCCTTGGAGTCCAGCTTGAGGGGATTCTGACCCTGCGCTGCCAGCTCCGGATTGAAGCGGAAGAGGGGATAATGGCCCGATTCAACCGCGGCCTTCTGTTCCTCCATCCCCTTGTGCATCGGGATGCCGTGGGCGATGCAGTGCGAGTAGGCCAGAATGATGCTCGGCCCGTCATAGGCGTCGGCCTCGGTGAAGGCACGCACGACCTGAAGATCGTTGTAGCCCATGGCCACGCGGGCGACGTAGATGTTGCCATAGCTCATGAAGATCATGCCCATGTCCTTCTTGGGCAGGGGCTTGCCGGCGGCCGCGAATTTGGCCACCGCACCGAGCGGAGTGGACTTGGACATCTGGCCGCCGGTGTTGGAGTAGACCTCGGTGTCGAGCACGAGCACGTTGACATTGCGGCCTGAGGCGAGGACGTGGTCCAGGCCGCCGTAGCCGATGTCGTAGGCCCAGCCGTCACCGCCGATGACCCAGACGCTCTTTTTGACCAGCATATCAGCGAGGGAATGGAGATGCCGGGCCTGCGCCGATTTCATGCCGGCGAGCTTTTTCTTCAGGAGTGCGACCCGCTCACGCTGTTCATGGATGCCCGCCTCGCTGCTCTGATCGGCCGTCAGCAGTGCAGTGGTCAGATCCTCACCGATCTCGCCGGCGAGAAGTTTGACCAGTTCCCGGGCGAACTCGCTGTGTTTGTCAATGGTCAGCCGGTAACCGAAGCCGAATTCCGCGTTATCCTCAAAGAGGGAGTTGTTCCATGCCGGCCCGCGCCCATCCTGGTTCTTGGCATAGGGGGTCGTCGGCAGGTTGCCGCTGTAGATCGAGGAGCAGCCCGTGGCGTTGGCCGCCACCATGCGGTCGCCGAAGAGCTGGGTCAGCAGCTTGAGGTAGGGAGTCTCACCGCAGCCGGCGCAGGCGCCCGAGTACTCGAAGAGCGGCCGCAGCAGCTGGCTGCCCTTCACCGAGGCGATCTTGACCTCCCGGCGGTCTACGTCAGGGATATTGAGGAAGAACTCGTAATTCTCGCGCTCCTGAAAACGAATCGGGGGCTGTTCACCCAAGTTGATCGCCTTTTTGCCGACCTCGGTCTTGTTTTTGGCCGGGCAGACCTCGACGCAGAGCGCACAGCCGGTGCAGTCCTCTGGCGCCACCTGGATGGTGTACTTCCAGCCTTCCGGAAAATCCTTGCCGCGGGAAGCCGTCGATTTGAAAGTGGCCGGCGCCTTGTCCAGATGCTTGGGATCGTAGGCCTTCTGGCGGATGGCCGCGTGGGGACAAACCATGGAGCACTTGCCGCACTGGATACAGACCTCCGCATCCCAGATCGGGATCTCCAGGGCGATGTTGCGCTTCTCGTACTGGGTCGTCGCGGACTCGAAGGTGCCGTCGACCGGCAGGGCGCTCACCGGAATCTGATCGCCCTTTTCGATGATGATCTGGCTGACCACATCGCGCACATACTTGGGAGCATGGGCCGGAACCACCGCCGGCATCTCCTTGGTGCTGGTCACCACAGCGGGGACCTTGACCTTGTGGAGATGGGCCAGGGTGGCATCCACCGCTTCGTAGTTCTTCTGCACCACGGCATCGCCCTTGGCGCCATAGGTCTTCTTGATCGCCTTCTTGATGTAGCGGATCGCCTCCTCCTGGGGCAGAACCCCGGAGATGGCGAAAAAACAGGTCTGCATAATGGTGTTGATGCGCACGCCCATGCCGGTTTTCTTGGCCACTTCGTAGGCGTCGATGACGTAAAAATTCATCTTTTTGTTGACGATCTCTTCCTGATAGACCCGCGGCAGGGTGTCCCAGACTTCGTCGGGACCGCTGAGGCTGTTCAGCAGGAAGGTCCCACCTGTCACGGCCTTCTCGAGCAGATTAAAGCGCTCCATGATGAACTGCTGATGGCAGCCAATGAACTGCGCCTGGTCGACGAGATAGATCGACTTGATCGGGCGGGGGCCGAAACGAAGATGCGACACTGTCACCGTGCCCGCTTTTTTCGAATCGTAGACAAAGTAGCCCTGGGAGTAATTTTCGGTCTCTTCACCGATGATTTTGATCGAGTTCTTGTTGGCGCCGACCGTGCCGTCCGAGCCAAGGCCGTAAAAAAGGGCGCGGAAAACATCGTCGGGCTCGATCGAAAAGGCGGGATCGAAATCGAGACTGGTGTGGGAAACATCGTCGTTGATGCCGACGGTGAAGTGATTTTTGGGGGTTGCCTTTTTCATCTCGTTAAAGACCGCCACGACCATGGCCGGAGTGAACTCTTTGGAGGAAAGGCCATAGCGGCCGCCGATCACCTTGGGCAGCTGGGCAAAGGGAAGCTTTCCGGCCGAAAAGGCCTCGGTCAGGGCCGTGACCACATCCATGTAGAGGGGCTCGCCGCCGGCGCCAGGTTCCTTGGTCCGGTCCAGCACCGCAATCTGCTTGACGCTCTTGGGCAGGGCCTTGAGCAGGTGCTCGGTCGAGAAGGGACGGAAAAGATGGACCTTGATGAGGCCGACCTTTTCGCCCTTTTTGTTGAGGTATTCGACGGTCTCTTCGGCGGTCTCGGCGGCCGAACCCATGACGATAAGCACGTGTTCGGCATTCGGGTCGCCCACATAGTCGAAGAGATGATATTGGCGGCCGACCACCTTGGCGAATTTGTCCATCGCCTCCTGGACGATCTCCGGGACGGCAGCATAGAAGGGATTGCAGGCCTCGCGGCCCTGGAAAAAGACGTCCGGATTCTGGGCAGTGCCGCGCAGCACCGGCCGATCCGGCGAAAGGCCGCGCAGACGATGGGCCATTACCAGCTCATCATCGATCATGGCGCGCAGGTCGGCCTCGTCCAGTCCCTCGATCTTTTGCACCTCGTGCGAGGTGCGGAAGCCGTCAAAAAAGTGAACGAAAGGAACCCGCGCCTTCAAAGTGGCGGCCTGGGCGATCAGGGCAAAGTCATGGGCCTCCTGCACCGAATTGGAGGCGACCAGCCCCCAACCCGCGGAGCGCACCGCCATGATGTCGCTGTGGTCGCCGAAAATCGACAGGGCATGGGTGGCCACCGTACGGGCGGAGACGTGGAATACTGTGGAGGTCAGTTCGCCGGCAATCTTGAACATGTTCGGGATCATCAGAAGCAAGCCCTGAGAGGCGGTGAAGGTTGTCGTCAGTGCCCCCGTCTGCAGGGCGCCGTGCACGGCGCCGGCCGCGCCGCCCTCGCTCTGCATCTCAACCACCTGAGGCACAGTGCCCCAGATATTCTTCCGGCCTTCGGCGGAATAGGCATCCGCCCACTCACCCATGTTGGATGAGGGGGTGATGGGATAGATCGCGATCACCTCGTTGATCTTGTGGGCAACGAGGGCTGTCGCTTCATTTCCGTCGACCAGGATCTTTTCTCTTGCCATTACATGCCTCCATACAGATGTTGATTATGCGATATGGGACTCAAATCAGTTGTTGACCGGAAGTACTTTTCCGCTCAGTGCCGGCCGCGGCGATCGGGCGGATCGAACGAGTTGCCTGTAATCAGCAACTAAGTTAAATAAAAAATAAGTGGAAAGCAAGAATTTTAGCGGAG
>Ga0116172_10000838_pt1 | contig 29210 bp, 32 predicted proteins | sample AD_UKC083_MetaG_FD_89799 | JGI IMG/M metagenome (GOLD analysis project Ga0116172, IMG submission 89799) | Active sludge microbial communities of municipal wastewater-treating anaerobic digesters from USA - AD_UKC083_MetaG | ecosystem: Engineered > Bioreactor > Anaerobic > Digestate | place: USA... | reverse complement strand
CGTATAACTTATTATTTATATACACGTCCGCTCCGGCGATATTAGACGACACGGAGAGAGTATAACTGCTGGGAGTCAAGTTTGCATTAATATTTTGGTTAGAATTGAGAGTAACGTTCGACGCAAAATCGGTATATCCGGCAAGTTTTACAGTTACATTATAATTAGCCGACGGCAAAGAGACGTTGAGCGGAGTCTTTCCGTATGGTTGGTTATTTATATATACGTCCGCGCCGGAGATATTAGACGACACGGAGAGATTATAACTAATAGGAGCGAAATTTGCGTTAATATTTTGGTTAGAATTTAGAGTAACGTTCGATACAAAATCGGTATATCCGGCAAGTTTTACAGTTACGTTATAACTAGCCGACGGCAAAGAGACGTTGAGCGGAGTCTTTCCGTATGGTTGATTATTTATATATACGTCCGCGCCGGCGATATTAGACGACACGGAGAGATTATAATTAATTTGAGGCGCGGCTAGCGGTTCGAGAGTTACATTTAAATCTCCGGTACCGGCTTTATAACTAATAGTTTTTGATTGATAGCCGTCTTTAGTAAAAACAAAAACATACGTTCTATTTCTTAATAACGGAATGGTAACCGGCGTAGGACCGAATTTATTGACTTTGTCGCTTTCCGTAGAAAAGTAAATCCCCGAAGGATTTGTAACGACTTTAACGTAAACCGTGCTTGCGCTTCTCTGAGCAAACAGATTAGACGATAGCAAAAAAGCAATAAACAGCAAATAGTAAATTTTTTTCATTTATAAATCCTTATAATATTATTTTTTTTTAGAGATAGTTATGTTCCACTCCGTATCCGACGCATCTTGAATCTGTACGGAAAAAGCTAAATACTTTGAGTTATCGGCGTTTTGAACTCTTATCCACACGACCGCGTCGGTATATGATACGCCCTTTTCAATAAAATTTATCTGAGGAACAACTTCGACTAACCCCGGAGCGGCCTGTAAATTTTTAGAAACGCTAATAGTATCCCAATCCGGTTCGATTTCTTTATCATAGTCGTTGGGATTGTCGTGTAAGAATATTTTATATTTAACCGATAAAGGTTCTCCTAACGTATTCTTAATCTTTATAGAATCAGGAGCCGCGCTACTTTCAAACGAATCCAGACTCGCCGTCCATCCAAATCCGTAATACGTATCGCCTCCTCCTCCCCCGACTAACATAATACAACCGGTCGGTATCAATAAAACCGTCAGTACCGTTAACGCCGCCAATAATTTAAACGCTTTTTTCATAAATATGCCCCCGTATTATTTTTTTGTTTCACTCAACAAAACAATTATAAGGCGCATCTTCAAAAAAGCAATAAAAATATTTATAATTTTACAATTATGAAATTTGTCAAAATATATTAAAATCTTCTTTATATCTCATCGCTTTATGGTATATTTATAGAAGCCGTTTAAATTACTTCAGATAAAATTCAAAGCAAAATCGGCTAAATATAAAAAATCGATTAATTAATCGATCCGAAAAGGATTATAAGAAAAGGATTATAAATTGAAAAGAAGTTTGGCTGTTATTTTTTTTGTTGTCTCCCTATTTTCGTTGAAATCGCTGGATTTTAACGATTTGAGCGACGATTTTTTATTAGTCAAAGTCGGTAAATACGACATAACGGTTTTAGACTTTAAGTTGTACATTTTAGGGTACGGTTCTATCGACCGCTGGGATATTTATTCGGTTGAGGACGTATTAAATACTATGATTATGGATTTGCTGTTTTATAACGCCTGCGAAGAGGAAAAAATAACCGTTTCCGAAGACGAAATAGCGCGTTACGCCGAGAAATATTTTACGGATAGAAGCGTGGCTTACGACAATCCTCAAGCGCTTCAATTGTATTTCGATATGAACGATCCTTACAGTTCTATAGAAGATTTTTATATGAAAACAACTTACAATCTTATGAAAATAAAATATTTAGCGAAGCGCAATCACATAAAACAGGTAAAAAGCTGTTCGATATTCTTTTCGACGGAAAAGTTATCCAAAAAAGATATAGCGCTAAAAAAAGAAGCGGCGGTAAATTTGGCTAATAAAATATATTCCGGTCAGGAGTCTTTTTTTAGCGCAGTCAAACTCTTTAGCGAAGATTCAATATCTAAAGAAAAAAACGGCGATATAGGAACGGTGTCCGACGGCAAAGAATCAAAAAAAATATTTAAGTCTGTTGAAATTAAAAAAATCTTACAAGCCGGTCTGTTTTTTCCGATTTTTATCGAAGGAACAAAGGGGTATCATATCGTTATGAATTACGACTACGTATTTCCGGACGACGAAAAGTACGTTTCGGATATTCTATTGGAACTATCAGATAAATACAAAGTTATAAAAATGGTCGATATTAATCCCAAGAAATAACATAAAATCTTGACGTTAAACGTCCCGCAGATTGATAATATTATCTAAAGTTGAAAGCTTCGCGTCAAATAAATTTGATAATATTTTTACTAATATTCTAAGTATCTCGTCAAATTTTCTACTATCTACGGTAACATTTTTCAGTTCGGAATATTTTAATTTTAAGAAATCTCTGAATATTTTTACCGATTCCGCCGATATTCGATTGTTAAAATTTGCGGCGCATTTAGAACAAAAAACGCCCCCTCTTATAAAATCGTAAAAATAGTCCGGCGAAGAGTTTTGACACTTGAGACACGATTCGAGAGCCGGATTAACTCCCGATAAATATAAAAACTTGCAGATAAAAAAAAGCAGAGCGTTTTTAAGCGCATCGCCGTTATGAAGCAATTCTAACGAATATTGCATTAGATAAAAGAATTTTTTATACTCTTCGGGATTAATATAAGTTTTCTGTATAATTTCAGAGAAAAAAGCGGCAATATAAATCTTTCTTATATCATTTTTAATAAATTCAGAGCTTTCCGGTTCCGAAATATCCTTCAATTCAAAATATTCCGTTTTAGGATTTTTATAAAGATACAGCTTCAGTTTTACAAAAGGTTGTATTGTCGAACAATATCTGCTTTTATATTTACACGCCCCAAAGGCGACCGTTCTATTAACGCCGACCTCCTTTGAGATAAAGGTAAAACTTCTATCAATCTCTCTAGAGACGCCGACGTTTAAAATAATCGAATCCGTTACGATATGTCTTTTGTAACTCATAACATAATTAATCGCTATACGTAATATTAAAAGCCCTTAAGCTATTATTGTAAAGAATTTCGCAAAGTTCTTCCGCCGGAATACCTCTCAATTCGGATAAGAAATTAGCGGTTTCTACCAAGTAAGCCGGCTGATTTCTCTTTCCTCTATACGTATGAGGGGTAAGAAACGGGCTATCCGTCTCGATTAGTATAGACTCAATCGGCAATTTTAAAGCGACCTCGTGAAGGTTTTTGGCGTTTCTATAAGTAAGATTGCCGGCAAAGGATATATATAGCCCCAAATCGATCATATCTTTAGCAAATTGATAGTTTTCGCTAAAACAGTGTAAAATACCGCCGTTATGAGGAGTCTTTGACTTTAATATATTTTTCATATTTTCTCCGGCTTCCCTGTTGTGAATAACTACCGGAAGATTATAGTTTGAAGCTATTTCTAACTGCCTAATAAAAAATTCTATCTGAGAATTTCGATCCCCGTATTTATGAAAATAGTCTAATCCTATCTCTCCTACGGCGACTACGTTTGGATAAGACAATCCCTCTTTCAAATCCAACTCCCAATCTCTCCCGGGGTTGTCTACTTCGGAAGGACTCAGACCTATGGTATGATAAATATTTTGAATATTTTTTATATTTTTATAACTTGAGAAAAAGTCGGGAAGGTTAGTATTAACGCTAATAATAACTTCCACCCCAGCTCTTCTTGCGTCGTCGATTACTTTTATCTGTTCGATAGGGTCTTGATACAGTAGCGCTATATGGCAGTGTGTGTCGCATAATTTCATAATGAAGTCCTTACAATTTTTTTCAGATTTTTTTTTCGAAATATTCTGGGGCTCTCCGTAATATTAACTCTATCTGTTTTAAAAGTCAATAAAAATCGCTTAAAAATATAAAAAATATATAAAAAAAGCCGTTAATATGTATATATATGTTTTTTTTATTACAGAAAAATTTGACTAATAATATTAAATATGTTAGAATTCGAAAAAATTTTTATAACGGTGACTAAATGAATCGTACAAATAACTTTAAAAAGGTAGAAAAAAGCGTTTTTGTTTACATTGTAAACGTTTTATCGTTAATAAAAAAGTTCCTCTCTTCGATTGTCGGCTTCTTTATTAACTCCGGGAGTCAGAAAATAACCATTATGATGATCCCTCATAATGAGAAGAGAGTTTTTAATTTTAAATTAAACGTTTTCGCTCTATTTATCATATTTCTTTTTACGTCCAGCGGTCTTGGTATAATACTGTTTCTAACCGTCGCCAACTTTAACACTTCCCTCAAGTATAAAGACGCCAGTATCAAAACCCAGATAAATGAAAAACGCTCCAGAGAGTATGAAGAGTTGCTTAACGAAATTTTGGATAATCACAACATTTTTAAGGGAAAACTAAACGTTTTGATGTCGAAGTTGAGTTCAAATTCGTTACAGAATATTATGGACGACGAATATTTTAAAAACCAGGGGGGAGCGCCGAATCTTGTAGATTTTTCCGGATTAGACGAATTTGAACGCGAAAGAGCGGAGGTCGACAGACTTTTGGGAGATTACAGAAAATCGATAATAGCTTTTAGCGAAATCAATAAAATGGCGGACAACTATAATAAAATACTCAAAGATATGCCGTACGGATGCCCGGTAAAAGGATTTTATACAATTACCTCCACATTCGGTTTTAGAATTCATCCTATTCATAAAGTATTGGATATGCATACCGGATTGGACATGGCGTATCAAGCCGGTACCCCTATCGTATCGACGGCTCCCGGTATAGTGGATAAAGTCGATTTTGACGCCGGAGGGTACGGATGGTATATAAAAATCTCTCACACTAAAGGGTTCTCGACTTTATACGCCCATATGAGATCCCAACCTATTGTTAGTCCCGGAGACAAAGTAAAGAAGGGACAGATCATAGGCTATATGGGGTCTACGGGTTCTTCAACCGGAACTCACGTTCATTACGAAGTTAAACTTGGCAACGTTTTGCTCGATCCTTGGCAATTTGTGTCTAACAACTAACGCGTCTTGGGATATTTTATAGATGAATAAAAAAATACCGTCTAATAACGATTTTACGATCAACTCGCTGATTGGAGAGGGAACCGAGTTTCGCGGAGAATTTAACATATCGGGTCCTCTGAGGATTGACGGGAATTTTAACGGCAAAATAAATTCGAGCGGCAAGGTCTATATCGGTAAAAAAGGGAAAGCCGGCAATCTCATTATCGCTAAAACGGTAGTGATTGGCGGGTTGGTAAAGGGCGACGTCTATGCGGAAGAAAATATATTGATTTTAAAAACGGCCGAAGTTCTCGGCAATCTTTATTCCGCCTCGGTAAATATGGAGTCCGGCGTCATTTTTGATGGAGATTGCCGGATTTTTTCAAAATCGGATATTATGGATTTGATAAATACAAAAAGGAAAGATAAATTCCTATTTTTGTAAGTTTTTAGATAAAAAGCGAACTATTATGTCAAGAATCGACGATAACAATTTATTATTCAATCCAGGTTCAGTTTTTGCCCCCAAACAGATAAAAAAAAAATCAAATCTCAAAACAAAAAAAACAACCTCCGAAAAAAAATCTCTTTTCGCCGAAGCGTTTGAAGAACAAAACGATGAAATTTTGGTAAACGATAGTATAAATAACGAAACCTCTCTTGAAGAATCTTTAAAACAAATAGGTCTGCTTGGGGAAAAACTGAAAAGAAGTAAAAGTTTACAAGATCTTGACGATTACAAAAAAAGTATTAAAAGATATATAGATCAAATAATTGACAAAACAGTTAAATGCGAGACAAAATATGTTTGGAGCAGAGCAAAAAAAGAGAAAATACCTAAAATCCACCTTAAAATCATAGATAAAGAGCTTGAAGAACTGACAAAAATATTTTTCGACGAACAAAAAAACGTATTTCTTATAGCTTCAAAAATAGATAAAATAGAAGGCATGCTTGTCGATCTATCGTCCTGAATTGTCGAAAAATATTGTCCTACGCGGACAGCGCAAAGGCGCTTCGCCCTTGACCCGTATATTGAAATCGACGCATATGTGTCAATTTTTTATTTTTTAGCGCGTTGTCGTCTCTTACATTACAAGTTAACTATATTAATCCCAAAATATATTTTCTACTTTATATATATTTGATAGGTAATCCCTGCATTTGCTTATTATCATATTCGCGTCATTAAAACAGCTATTAGCCTGTTCATATTTGATATTACTTTCGATATCATAATCGCAGGATTGTCTTAAACGAAATAATCTTTCTATCATCTTATTAAAGTCTTTTGGAAAAATATTGGTAAAAATATATTCCTTATTAAAAGCGCCTATTACCTGATTATGCGAAGAAAAAGTCAAATTCTTAGTAAATAAGACGGCCGATATAATGTGAAATATAGCGTAATACGACCGAGAAATTGAATCTTCATATAATTTATTATCAAGATTAACTTTGGCGGCAATTAGTTTTTCTTTTGATTTCAAAATCATCATTCTTACAAATTTAATGTCGGGCAGAATACTCATAGTTCTATTCCATACTTGATAATATTTATACCTATCGGGATTTCTTTCTTAAATTCCCACTCTTTTTCATCCCAGACTATCGGCCCAATTAATTTACTGTACTTAGTTAAAATATTTCCGCCGACGGTATCTACGATATCTTCTATTTCATCGTTTCTTTTATCAACAATTATCGCAAAATCATAATCCGACCATTCATTAAAATTTCCTCTGGCTCTAGAACCGAAAAGTATTATTTTTTTTAGGCGATCTTTCAAGCGGCGCTTTATCTCTTTTTGATATTCATTGATTATTTTATCGCGAACAATCAACATAACTTTTCCCTTTTTTTATAGCATATTGTCGTTATATTATTGCCAATTTTAATATTATTATTAATTTAATACTTTTAAACAAGAATATCAATAAAATTTACTCCAAAAATAGTATCCCGTCAGTTTTTTGGGGAATAGAAAATATCTGTCCCATATGCGGCATTTTTATTTTTGACACATATGCGTCGGACGCGCGCGGCAATTGTCTCAGAAAATTTAACGCATATGGGCTATTTACATAAAATTTATGACAGTTTCCTTAATTTGATTAATTTTCTCCAAACCTTCTAAATAACATACAATAGCTTCATTAGCATTTTTTATCGCATCGTCTAAATTATCGCCTTGAGTAAAGCATCCGTCCAAAGCCGGCGCCGTAACATTGTATCCCCCGTCTTCATCCTTTTCTAAAACAATATTAAATTTCATATTCAATACCTCGCAGTTAATATAATACAATATCCCAAAAAAATCAAGTTAGATATAAGATTAGCGAGAAATATAACGCGCCATTATTGTAGCGCCTGTCAAAATTTGAAATTAACGCATATGGGGTTTTTGGTAAAACGCCGGAATTGCCGGGACTAAAGCTGAAGTATCAAAAAAATAATTCAAATTCTATCCTCTCTTTCGGTTATAACCTCATTAGACCATGAGTCTTTAATACCCGATAAAAGAGAGTGAATTTCATTAATAGATTTATTATTCTTTTTTTGGCTTATCTTTTTCTTGTTACTCTTTAGCAACAGTATATTTTCATAAACCAAGGAAAGTAAATTCTCATCTAAACTATAAATCTCATTTATAATTTTTTCTTTAAGAACCATAATTTCCCACCTCTTGCATTAATTATACCCAAAAACAAAATTAAAGTCAAGAACTTGTCCTACGCGGACAGCGCAAGGGCGAAACGCCCTTGACCCGTATATTGAAATCGACGCATATGTGTCAATTTTTCATCGAGGCGCATTGCGGCAATTGTCTCAGAAAATTTGACACATATGCGTCCCCTTGTTTACAGCCACTTATCTTCAATTTGACAATGATCTTTTATCCAACAGTATTTACATAAACGAAAAGCCTTATCCTGAGTATTTTTATTATCTTCACTTTCATCTCTTCCTTTTTAGTTTTTAAAACGTCAAATGCGTTTTTCAAATTCTAAGTTAGCCATCTTTTCTCCTTAATAAAATATAAATATGTTTATATGCTTCCCCATACCCGGAAGCGACGCTTCAGGGTATGGGGGCTATATAACCCTTACTTTACCTCGCCGGTCGATATATCTATCGCCGCTATTCTGCCTCTAATCTTACCCCCTATAGTAGTAAAATAACCGCCAACATAGACGTTACTTCCAGAGACAGCCAAGGTATAAACTACGCCGCTAGCGTTTGGATTCCAATCCGTCGCTAAACCGGTAGTTATATCTATAGCCGCTATTCTACTTCTCGTCTGACCCCCTATAGTAGTAAACCAGCCGCCCACATAGACGTTACTACCCGACGCAGCCAAGGTAGAAACTGTCCCATCAGCGTTGGGATTCCAATCCGTCGCTAAACCGGTCGATATATCTATAGCCGCTATATTACTCCTACTCTTACTCCCTATCGTAGTAAAATCGCCGCCCACATAGACGTTACTACCAGATACAGCCAAGGTAATAACTTCACCATTAGCGCTTGGATTCCAATCCGTCGCCAAACCGGTAGTTATATCTATAGCCGCTATATAATTCCTACTCTGGCCCCCTATAGCAGGAAACCAGCCGCCGACATAGACGTTACTACCCGATACAGCCAAGGTATTAATTGTATAGATAGCGTTTGGATTCCAATCCGTCGCTAAACCGGTAGTTATATCTATAGCGGCTATATAATTCCTACTCTTACCCCCTATAGCAGTAAAATCGCCGCCGACATAGACGTTACTTCCAGACACAGCCAAGGTATTAACACTAGTATCGTGGTTGTCGCCGCTAGCGTTTGGATTCCAATCCGTCGCCAAACCGGTCGATATATCTATAGCCGCTATATTACTCCTACTCTTACCCCCTATAGCAGTAAAATGGCCGCCGACATAGACGTTACTACCCGATACAGCCAAGGTAGAAACGCTAGCATAATCGTCGCTACTAGCGTTGGGATCCCAATCCGTCGCTAAACCGGTAGTGATATCTATAGCGGCTATATTACTCCTACTCTGGCCCCCTATCGTAATAAAACTACCGCCGACATAGACGTTACTACCAGATACAGCCAAGGTATTAACGTAAGCATGATCGCCGCTAGCGTTTGGATCCCAATCCGTCGCCAAACCGGTAGTTATATCTATAGCCGCTATATTTCTCCTACTCTTACCCCCTATCGAGTCAAAATTACCGCCGACATAGACGTTACTTCCGGACACAGCCAAGGTATAAACGTGAGCATAATAATCGCCGCTAGCGTCGGGATTCCAATCCGTCGCTAAGCCCGTCGTTATATCTATAGCGGCTATATAATTCCTACTCTTACCCCCTATAGTAGTAAAATCTCCGCCGACATAGACGTTACTACCCGACGCAGCCAAGGTATAAACGTAATAGCTAGCGTTTGGATTCCAATCCGTCGCCAAACCGGTAGTTATATCTATAGCCGCTATTCTATTCCTCGCCTTACCCCCTATCGAGGTAAAATAACCGCCGACATAGACGTTATTTCCGGACACAGCCAAGGTATAAACTTCGCCGTTAACGTTGGGATTCCAATCCCTAACCGAGCCGTCGGAGTTTATCCACGCTATTCTATTCCTTGTATATGCGCCGACTTGCGTAAATCCGCCTCCTATAATCCAGCCGCCGCCTCCGTCTGATATTACGCGCCTAATTGAGCCGTTAACTGCGGGGAAATTTGCATCCTCATAATCGCTCGACATATCGAGTAACGCGCCTTGAGTAAATCTGCCGACTCGACTAAAACTCCCCCCTATATACAATATCCCGTCTTTCTGAACCATACAATTAATATTTCCATCCGTTCCGATACCGTCTTTGCCGATATTTACTACCGTAGGATCTGTATCCCCCTGTTTCATATCGTAACAAGCCGTATTTCCAGCCGCATCTTTTACTATCGCGTTAAAGTAATACGACTTTTTTTCAGATAACCCCGTCATATTATAACTTGTATTGGACGACCACTCCATAGCGACTATCCCGTTTGTCTCGCAACCGGTAACATCCCAGAGATTATCCGTCGTAGAGTAGTAGAGTTTATACTGTAGCGGTCCGTTATCGTCTGTAGCTTCGCCCCAGTTTACGGTAAAACCGCTTGTCGTCGTATTTGAAAACCATATAGCGCCGCCAATAACCGGCGGAGTAGTTTCTAAAACAAATTTATTTGAAGTAGCTTTTGATTCGTTACCCTTACCGTCGATAGCGTATATATGAAGGTAATAATCGCCGTCTCCGGTAGATCGACAAAGAGTATCTCCCGACGTAAATTGCGTCCAGGTCCCTTCGGCTGGAAAAGTCGCCGATTGAGTCCACTGATATTTGGGATAGCCCTCCGCCATACCGCTCTGATCGGTTACCGTTACGTCGGTAGTTTGCTCTTTTTGAGGAGCAACATTGCCGTTTCTACCAAAGGTTATTGAAGGAGGGTCGCATTTAGCGCTCGCTTCATTACTATACGCCGAACTCCCAAAACTATTTACCGCTTTTACTCTATAGTAATATGTCGTCCCGATTACCGCCGTCGTATCGTCAAAAGTAGTCGTATTTGCGCTTAACGGCGTTGCGTCCGTCCCGCCGAGAGCAGAATACCCGCTTCCCGAACTCTCGCTTCTCTCCACTACAAAGCCCGTCTCTACTTTAGAGTTATCCGTCCAGTCGAGGACTATCTTGTTGTATCCCTCCGCCGCAGTCAAACCCGAAGGGGCGTTCGGAGCTTTGTCAAAATCGTTAGTAGTTAAAGTTATAGTTTTCGTAGTCGAATGATAGTCGTAAATATGAACGCTTTCAATTACCGAAGACAACATTTTACCATTTTTCATCAACTTGAATATATATTTATAAAATCCGGACGAGACCGAGCCGTTTGCGTAATTAACGCTCGACCCGCCTGTAAAAATATCAATAGTCGGATCGTTATTTATCTGTAATATTACCGAATCGACAGATACTATCGGATCCCAATCGATCGTTAAATCTACGCTTCCATAGCCAATTTGTTGATAATGGAGCGCGATATTTAAATCGGTAGTCGCATTTTCTATAATAGACGCGGAAGCGCTTCCTTTTGCTATCGTATTATTATTTGAGTCTTTTCCAAGAACCGTCAGGCTCTAGCTTCCAACAAGAAGATTTTCAATCTTTTTGGTCGTTCCTAATATGTTTGCAACGTTTATCGTATTGCCGTCGGGACCGTCGCCTGTCAAATCATAATGGTCTATACTTAAAAAATCAGGCGCTATCGTTCTAGAATTCTTTGTAATATTTATGTTAAGAGAGCCGTATTTTTCTGAAGTATTTTTAGAACCGTCGGAATTACCAACCTGCGGTATAATATTTTGAAGACAGTTTAAACCTAAAAATGTAGATACAATAATTATAAGATAAATCATTTTATTTGTTTTTTTCATTTTTTACTCCCTTATCTAATTAATAATAGTAAAAATAATGGACGCCGAATACATAATGCCGTTTTTATATGCAAAGAGAGTCAGATTATATACTCCCGGCTCGTAAAGAGCGCTATTTATTACGCAAGTATTTCCGGTATTTCCCAAAGAATCTCCTTCAAGATACCACTCCCATTGAGTCGCTCCATCTAATACGGCGGAGACATCAAGAGTCTCGCCTTGCGATTTATCTAATTGATTATCAAACTCTCCGAAATCTATTACAGGATTATCGGGAGTAACAAGTTCGATCGTAATATTAAAGTTACCCTTATCTATATTCGTTATGGTATAACTTACCTCGCCGCTCCAGTTGCCGACCGCGTCTTGCGCCTTTGCGTAGATTGTAGTATCTTCGCTTACCGTAAAGGGAGCGGTATACGATTGATACTCGCCCGCTCCGATTTTATAGCGCTTTACCGCCGAGTCCGCTGAACATGTTATAGTTACCGTTACGACTCCCGTTGTCGGAGTAGTCGGATCTATTGAAATAGTCGGATTAGCCGGCGGGGTTTTGTCAATATTAGCGACCGTCGCCGTTACGCTACCCGCATTTCCGGCGGCGTCCTTAAACTCAAATGTGAAACTTCCGTTAACGGTAAAGGTATAACTATTTGATCCGCCGTTGTTCGTTATGGTTACAGGCTCGTTCGGAGTTATCGTAGCGACTACGTTCCCGTTAGTCGGAGCAGTCGTCGAATACGCTACCGTCGCAGTAGGAGCAGTTTTATCAATATTAGCGACCGTCGCCGTTGCGCTACCCGCATTTCCGGCGGCGTCCTTAAACTCAAATGTGAAACTTTCGTTAGCGGTAAAGGTATAACTATTTGAGCCGCCGTTGTTCGTTATGGTTACAGGCTCGCTAGCCGTCATAGTAGCGATTACGTTCCCGTTAGTCGGAGCGGTCGTCGAATACGCTACCGTCGCAGTAGGAGCAGTCGTATCTATATTACTTATAGTTAAACTTCTTTCGTTACTCCAGTTGCCGACCGCGTCTTGCGCCTTTGCGTAGATAGTAGTATTCTCGCTTACCGTAAAGGGAGCGGTATACGATTGATATCCGCCCGCTCCGATTTTATAGCGCTTTACCGCCGAGTCCGCTGAAAATGTTATAGTTACCGTTACGACTCCCGTTGTCGGAGTAGTAGGGCTTATTGAAATAGTCGGATTAGCCGGCGGAGTTTTGTCAATATTAGCGACCGTCGCCGTTACGCTACCCGCATTTCCGGCGGCGTCCTTAAACTCAAATGTGAAACTTCCGTTAGCGGTAAAGGTATAACTATTTGAGCCGCCGTTGTTCGTTATGGTTACAGGCTCGCTAGCCGTCATAGTAGCGATTACGTTCCCGTTAGTCGGAGCGGTCGTCGAATACTCCACCGTCGCAGTAGGAGGAGTCGTATCAGACTCCCCGCCTCTGTCCCCGCTATATATGACTTCTTCGGAGCAGTTAATAGAGAAAAACAGAACGCCGATTAACGATAATAAAATAAATAGTGGAAACAAATTTTTCTTAAGCATAAAAACCCCTTGAAATAAAATGTTTTATATTTAATTGAAGAAATTTGATCTTGATTTGTCGAAATATATAATTGGATAGTATTTTTAAAATTACGAAAAATAAATTCCCATTTAGAGCGGATAGCGGACGATTTTATCATAAATTATCCTTATAAACTATATTATATTATTAAAAAAATTTTTGTCAAATTTAATTTATATAAATATTGTAACCCGTCGGTTTTTTTAATTTGACACATATGGGGCTTTGTTTTAACGCATATGCGACGATTTGCTCTTAACATCATATGTGTCAATTTTATTTTTTCATCAGGGCGCGTCGGGGCGTATAAAAAATACCTTGAAATCAATATTTATTTTTGATATATTTGAATTTAGAATAAGTATCGGGAGTTTTATTTTGACAACCTCAGAAATTATGATAAAAATTGCTAATTCTTTCAAAAATGAGATCTCCGATTTTAACGGTCTATACCTTTACGGTTCCAGAGCAAAACAAATGAATAGTATTCTAAGCGATTACGATGTTATTTTTCTCTCCAAAAGAAAATTATTATCAGATGAAAAAAGCGCTATATATAAAATTGTCGGTAAAATAGAATTTGAGATGGATATTTTTATCGATATTCAAATCTTAACAATGGAAGAATTACTAAAAAATAGATTTTTCTATGAAGAGGTAACTAAATATGGACAATTTTATGCAGCTTGAAAAGAAGCTTTTGAAAACAGACAGGGAGCCGATTATTCGATATTCGTCAGTTTTTCAAAGGAAGAAGTTGTTAAAAATTATAATAATGCAAAATTATTTATTGAAGAAGTAGAAATCTATATATTGAAGAAGTTGGAAAAAAGCTCTAATTAGAATATTCAAAACGGGAATTCCCACTTTTATCGAGGCGCATTGCGGCAATTGTCTCAGAAAATTTAACGCATATGCGCTATTTGCATAAAATTTATGACAGTCTCCCAATACGTTGTTATTATCTTATTTTTATTATTTAAACGCTTTTATAAATATTTCCCCGAAAGTCAATATCAACAATTATTAATTCTTCGCCTTTTTGAGAAATAACAAAAAGAACTCTTATTTTTCCAATTCTTACTCTATAAGTATCGTCCTCGCCGATAATCTTTATAATATCAAGATTACAATCCGGAAAATCAACTAACAATTTTAATTTTAATTTGATTTTCTCTCTTTTAACGCTATCGATTTTCTTTAGAAATTTTTCAGCTTTATTTGATAGTAAAATATTAAACATCGTCAATACTTTTTAATATTTTAGTTTTATCTTCAACTATCAATTTTTTTATTTTTTTTACTTCAAGATATTCATTTTTAGTGAGAATTGAATCGTTCAATAAATTTATTACAAAATCTAACTTTTTATTTATATCTGAAATTTCGGCGTTCATAAATTTCTCCATAAAGACTGCTATTTCACAAATATAATATTTTTTTATCCAATATTCAATAAGTTTGTATAAATTTTCAAATTACCATTTACGAGGGGTAAATGGATAACATAAGCGTTGTTTTAACGCATATGCGACGATTCGCTCTTAACATCATATGTGTCAATTTTATTTTTTTGACACATATGGGCTATTCTTTTATCAGGGAGCGGCTTACATGCAGCTCCATATGTGTCAAATTTTTAAAGCAGTAGAGCGCGCCCCGCTGTTTGTCGGTATCATATGTGTCAAATTTTTATTCCCAAAAAACCGGCGGGATACTTTCAAATCAGATTATTTAGTTGAAAATTAAAATTTTTTCTGTTATAAACATTCTAAAAAAAGGGGGCGCTATGACTGTCGCATGTCTTGATCTGGAAGGGGTGTTATTGCCTGAAATATGGATAGGGGTGTCAAAAAAAACAGGAATAGAGAAATTATCTTTAACTACCAGAGATATAAGCGACTACGACGAGTTAATGCGCTTAAGGCTCGGGATTTTAAGAGAAAATAACATAAAAATGAAAGATATAAAGGAGGTCATAGCTACGTTATCGCCGCTTGAGGGGGCGTACGACTTCTTAAAGCGACTGCAAAAAGTTTTTCAAGTTATTATTTTGTCGGACACGTATTATGAATTTGCTATGCCTCTTATGGAAAAGCTCGGTTCTCCTACGCTTTTTTGTCATAAACTGGAGATAGACGACGAAGGATTTATAGCGGATTATAAGATAAGGTTGAAAGATTCGAAGAGAGAAGCCGTAATGAGGTTGAAAGAGCTGAATTTTAAGATAATAGCCAGCGGCGATAGTTATAACGACATTTCGATGCTTGGCGCCGCCGCCGCGGGTATACTATTTTGTCCGCCGGACAACGTTATCAAAGAATTTCCGCAATTCCCGGTTTGTCTTAATTACGACGAGCTATACGACGCTTTTATAGAGGCGGACGCTCGGACGTCGTAAAGGCGTTTAGAGTATTAAAAATATTCGATTTCTCTTACGATTCGGCATAAATTTATGCGGCGCGTTACGATAGATTTGAGCGATAAAATTGGAGCGGTTTTTTCAAATTTTAGTTGCAAATTATAATTAATTTAATATAATCGGAACGGATGTTCGTCTTTCGCGATAAGATTTATATAGAAGAAATAGATTCGACAAACTCATATCTAAAGAGTTTGAACGCCGTTGACGGGACTCTGCTCTATACTTTCAATCAGACTAAGGGAAGAGGGAGAGAAAATAGAGAGTGGTTGAATTTTAAGGATAAGGACTTGGCTTTATCCGTATTATTTGTTCCGCAATATCCCGTTGAAAATTTTCTGTGGCACATAGCGGTTTTTTCTTTGTCTCTTATCGACATGCTAAAGGAAGAAGGGGTAGAAAACGGCTGGATTAAGTGGCCCAACGACGTTTATGTCGGCGATGGGAAAATAGCGGGTGTATTAGCGGAGTCCGTCTGGAACGGCGGCGTTATGGAGAAACTCATAGTAGGAATAGGGATAAATATAAACTCGGATAGAGACGATCTTTCCGCTATTGATAAAAAGACTACCTCGGTATATATTGAGACTAACAAATTTTTATCGCTAAATAGCTTTGCGGAGAGATACGTAGAAAAATTGGAGAGGTATTTCGGCGTTTTTTTTAGCGACGGCGGCAAAAAAGAGATACGTAAGAGATGGATCGACAACAATAAATTGTTAGGTAAGAGAGTCGAGTGGATTGTTTGCGATAAGAAATATATAGGGACGATCGTCGATATAGACGACGACGGGTATCCGACGTTAGACGACGGAGTAGAAACAAGGAGAGTTATATCGGGAGATATATTTTTGATATAGCGCATAAAATAAACGGTCTATTTTAAGAACATATTTTAAGAACAAAGGAGGAGAGGATGTCTGACGTAAGCAGAATTATTGGCGAGGCGGCGATAGTTATGGTTATAGGAATGGGAGTAGTTTTTGTATTCCTGATCATTCTGGTTTTTTTAGTTAATATTGTCGGCAAGTTGATAAAATTATCGGGCGCAGATAAAGTCGTCGAGGTAAAGTCGCCGTCTAAAGAAAGAGACGATTATCAGGCGACGATAGCGGCTATATCTTTTGCGTTTAAGCAAAGAATGTAAAACAAGAACAGTATTTGAAAACAAAACGTTATATAATTAAGGAGAAAAAAATATGGCTAAAATTAAGGTTACGGACTTAGCGCTTAGAGACGCTCATCAGTCTCTTTTAGCAACCCGAATGGTTACTTCGGATATGTTGCCGATAGCGGAAAAATTAAATAAAGTTGGATTCTGGTCCATGGAGACATGGGGCGGAGCGACTTTCGATTCATGTATAAGGTTTTTGAACGAAGACCCATGGGAGAGAATAAGAAAACTTAAAGCGGCTCATCCGAATACTCAGATGCAGATGCTTTTAAGAGGACAGAATTTGCTGGGATATAGAAATTACGCCGACGACGTTGTGGATAAATTTGTCGAGAGAGCGGCTATAAACGGAGTAGACGTATTTAGAATATTCGACGCTCTCAACGATACGAGAAATCTCGATAGATCGATAAAAGCGGTAAAAAAAGCGAAAAAACACGCTCAAGGGACTATAAGTTACGCGACGACTCCTTATCATACGGTAGAAAAGTATGTGGAGTTGGCTGAACAATTGGTAAAACTGGGCGTGGATTCTATATGTATCAAAGATATGGCGGGACTTCTCAAACCTTACGACGCGTTTAATTTAATAAAAGCTCTTAAGGGAAAAATCGGCGTTCCAATCAGCGTACATTCTCACTCTACTACCGGTATGTCCGTCGCAACTTTAGTTAAAGCGGTTGAAGCCGGAGCGGAGATGATTGATACCGCCATATCGTCGATGGGTATGGGGACAAGTCATTCGCCTACGGAGACTATGGTCGAAATTCTTCAAAATACGGAGTGGGATACCGGTCTGGACGTAAAACTTTTGGTAGAGATCGCCGGTTACTTTAGAGAGATCAGAAAGAAATATAAGCAGTTTGAGTCCTCTTTCTTGGGGGCGGATACGAGAATTCTTATCGCGCAAGTTCCGGGCGGAATGTTGTCAAATCTCGAAAGCCAGCTGAAGGAGCAAAACGCGTCGGAAAAAATTGACGACGTTTTAAAAGAAATCGCCGTTGTTCAAAAAGATTTTGGATATCCTCCGTTGGTTACCCCAACTTCTCAGATAGTCGGAACTCAATCCGTATTTAACGTTATTTTTGGAAGATACAATAGGCTTACCGCGGAGTCCAAGAATCTATTAGTCGGCAACTATGGTAAAACTCCGGCAAAACCGAACGAAGAATTGGTTAAAAAAGCTATGAGCGAGCTAAATATCCAAAAGGTAACGGAAAACAGACCGGCCGATAATATTCCTAACGAATTTGACAAAATAGCCGCCGAGCTTAAAGAAAAAATGGGCGGTAAAGAGGTTCATGTAGACGACGTTCTTACGTACGCTCTATTCCCGCAAATTGCCGTAAATTTCCTTAACAATAGAGATAAAGGTCCGGTTGTATTTGAAGCTCCGGTAGAAGACGCGAAGAAAGCGGCTTCAAAATACGTTCTTAACGTTAACGGTAAAGAATACAACGTAGAATTTAAGGGCGACAATTCCGTAAGCGTCGACGGAAAAACCTATGAAGTAAAATTCGGCGAAGGGGTCGCTAATACCGAATCGCGCCATGATAAGAAGATCGAAAAAGGCGCAAAAGTTATAGAGTCTCCCGTTGCGGGAACCGTTTTGAGATATAACTATAAGGACGGCGATTCTATAAAAGAAGGCGATACGTTGCTGATATTAGAGTCGATGAAAATGGAGCTTGAAATTAAGTCGACGGCTGCCGGTAAGATCGAGTATCTTGTAGATTTGGGAGACAAGGTTAGCGCCGGTCAACCTATAGTCGAAGTCTTATCTTAAAGAAAGGAGTTTTTAATGATTAAGAATAAAAAAATTCCGTCGATATTTGTCAAGACTTTGGGAATGATAGGATGCGCGATAATTCTATCTTTTATATTCTCAAAGGTTGTAGACGGCAGACTGACGGGAAAAAATAGTATTAATAAAACGGAAGTTCTTTCGTTGGAAAAAAAGGAGCTGAAAGAGTTAGACAGTCCGATTATTGCGTCGCAATCTCCGGATTCGATAGAGGTTGTTACTACTAAGGCGGAAGATAAAGATAACGAGACGGAAGCTATAAATATGGGCTCTTTCTTTGTGAATTTAATCAGAAATACGGGCGTTTACGCGTTTTTTAACTACAAAGAAGAGACTATAAATCCGGCGGGCGAACCTACTACCGTTTTTGGTTGGCAAAATTTTATAATGATATTGGTGGCGTTGGTCGTTATATATCTCGGCGCGGCTAAAAATTTTGAACCGTTACTGCTTATTCCTATAGGTTTTGGAGCGGTGTTTGTTAATATCCCGCTTGGGGGAACGTGGATCGATCCTTCTACGGGGCATCCCGGATTTTTAAAGATCATTTACGACGCGGGGGTTGGAAACGAATTTTTCCCGCTGATAATTTTCATGGGCATAGGAGCTTTAACGGATTTTGGTCCGCTTATCGCCAACCCTAAAACGGCGCTTTTAGGAGCCGCCGCTCAATTTGGAGTATTTACGACTCTTTTTGGAGCGGTATTGCTAAATGCAATTCCGGGCGTGAGTTATTCGTTAAAAGAAGCCTGCGCTATATCGATTATAGGGGGAGCGGACGGTCCGACGACGATTTATATAGCGGCTAAACTAGCGCCGCACTTAATGGGGTCGGTTGCCGTAGCGGCGTATTCTTATATGGCGCTGGTGCCGATAATTCAGCCGCCGATTATGAGACTATTGACGACTAAAAAAGAGAAACTTATCAGAATGAAACAATTGAGACACGTAGGAAAAGTTGAGAAGGTCCTATTTCCTATGGTTGTATTTGGGCTCACCATATTACTGTTACCCGCGGCGGCTCCTTTGTTGGGCGCGCTTTGCTTTGGTAATTTTGTTAGAGAGTCGGGAGTGGTCGAGAGATTATCGCAAACTCTGCAAAACGAACTTTTAAATATTATAACAATATTTTTAGGTTTGGGGGTAGGTTCTCAGATGAGCGCCGACAAATTTATGCAAGTATCGACGATAGGGATAGTGTTGTTGGGTCTGTTGGCGTTTTGTATCGCTACCGCCTCCGGCGTGCTGGTAGCAAAAGTGATGAATTTATTCTTGAAGGAGAAAATTAATCCTCTTATAGGTTCGGCCGGGGTATCGGCTGTGCCGATGGCGGCGAGAGTATCTAACAAGGTTGGGCAAGAATACGACCCGGGTAATTTCTTGATAATGCACGCCATGGGGCCTAACGTTGCGGGAGTTATCGTAACGGCGGTAGCGGCGGGCGTTATGATAGCGGCTTTTATGAAATAATTAGTATTAAATTTTGGGACGAATGTTCTCGACCTATTTAGTCGACGGATGCGTTTTAGAATAGTTTTAGAAATAAAATAAAAAACGCATCCGTTTTTGATTGATTTTTAGCGTTTTTAATATATAATTAATATAGAAGGATTTTAAAAAAGGGTTTAAAAAGAGGGACTTTAAAGAGAGATATTTGAAGGAGTTTTTTATGACAAATAAAACAGTTAAAGCGGCGCTATGTATTTCCATATTTAGCTTGGTTTTTCTTATATCAAGTTGCGCCGTTCCTTTTGATATTACAAGCTCGAAAATAACGATCGAACTGCAAAACACTTGCGGATTATATGTCGAAAGCGAAATAAAAATACCGGAAGAGGTATTAAAGAGCAATGTTTCATTTTCCGAGATTGTGTTGTATTATACCGTAAGGAAAAACGGCTCGTTTGTTGCCAAAGTAGAGATGTATGCGTCTACAGATCAAAAGGCGGATAATTTGAAAGGCGGTAACGATGAGAAACTGATAGGCGTAGAACTGGGTTTGTCAGAAAATAAAAAAAGCGGGGAGGTCGTTTCAAATAAAATAAGAGAAGTCTTAAATAGTAAATTGCCAAAATTTGTCGTCGGCGGAGAAAACCTGTCGGCAAACCCCTTGTCTTCAATATTTATTGATTTGGAAGTAAGATTCGTCGGAACTTATTCCGCTTTCTAACGGAGCGGAATAATAAAGAAAAAAAGTCCAAGATTTAACTTTATATGATCTGGAATTTGACGCATCGTTTGATATGAATGTTTATATTTCATTTTTGAATGGGAAAACGGTAAAAGCTATGAGATAATAAATTAAATTTTTACGGAGGTTATAATGAATAAGATATACTTTATTCTTATTATTTGTTTAGTTTGCGGTTTAATCGGTTGTCCCTATATATTCGACGACTCTCTTGTCGGAGCATGGGGCATTGAAGTTAGCGGCAATGTTTACAAAAGCGTTGAGTTTACCGTCGACGGCAATATGTCGCTTTACGACGTTACGTATTACTCTTCGGATAATACTACGGACTACGGTTTTCCCTTTGCGAATACCGGATATTCGACTTTGAGCGCGACTTTAAAATGCTTTTCTTACTGCGGCAAACTCGATTATTGGAGCGAAAATAACTATTCAGGGAAAATCACGGTCAATTATTTTATTTCAGGGGGGAGATTATCTATTCCGGAAATGTCGTTGAACGATCTTGTTAAAATGTGAGAGAACTCAACGCGGCGCGCATGCGGTTATATAAGTTTTGGGCTCGAATATCGCATAGGGAGTATAAAATAAGTTGTCGGCAATATCGCGAAAATTTTTAAATTGAAAATACAAGATTTTTGTTGTATATTATCCCAGCGACAAAGAATGACCGCCATCCTTTGTAATCATAAAACAATAAAGCGGAGATTTTATGAATTATTGGACTAAATTAAGTATAGATTTTGCGAATCAACGAAATTACTTAGATGAACTTTTTCAAATTTATCCAACTATTCCAGAAGGCATTCGAGATATAGATAAAGAAATTTGGAATAAAATTGAAAAGAGTTTTGAGAAAAAAGACAATATCGAGTTAATAAAAATGTTACTGGGCTTAAATTTATTTCCAATTAAAGATTCTTATGTTGCATATCTTAAAAGAGACCTGTCTTCAATAGAAACAAATCCAAATACTATTAATAGACTTTGTGGAAGATTATACGAGATGGGTTTAGATAAAATTTATGAAAAATGTTCAGAACCAAAGGAAACAAATCGTCAAATTGGACCATTATTTAAAAGATGGTTAAAAAAAGGTTCTTTAGGAATTGCCCCGGTAAATATTTTTGATTTTGAAAAATCTAAAAACAATGCTATACTCGACGCTAGCGATGCAGAAATGCAATCTTGGTGTAAAAAAAACCTTAATTATAACAGAGATAAAGGGTTAGATTTTGTTGGAAGATTTAATGGAAAGTATATAATTGGCGAAGCAAAATTTTTAACAGATTTTGGCGGACATCAAAATACGCAGTTTGCAGATGCAATAAGTACAATAAAATCTAAAAATGTTAAAGCAATAAAAATTGCTATTCTCGATGGAGTTTTATATATCAAGGGTGGTAATAAAATGTATCGAGATGTAACAGAGACTTACAAAGAAGAAAACATATTAAGCGCCTTACTTTTAAGGGATTTCATATACTCAATATAAGGAGATTTGATTATGGAACTTAATTATAAGGGTAAAAAAGATATAAATGATATAGTTAATAATACTCCGCCTGCCTTTTTAGAAGGAATTTGGAATGAATCGTCAAACAAATTAATAAAAGGAAATAATTTACACACATTAAAAGCATTAATAACTAATTATAACTTAAAAGGAAAAATTGACTTAATTTATATTGACCCGCCATTTTCGACAAATACCGTATTTACAATTGGAGAAGAAAGAGTAAGTACTATCAGTTCAAAAAAAGATGATGAAATTGCATATTCTGATAATTTAAAGGGAAACGAATTCCTCGAGTTTTTACGGGAACGATTAATATTAGCAAGAGAATTGATGTCAGACAAATCTTCTATATATTTACATATTGATTATAAAATCGGTCATTATGTTAAAATTATTATGGATGAGATATTTGGAGTTGAAAATTTTAGAAATGATATTACAAGAATAAAATGTAATCCTAAAAATTTTGACCGTAAAGCTTATGGGAATATAAAAGATTTAATTTTATTTTATTCAAAAACAAAAGATTTGATTTGGAATGACCCAAAAACAATTTTTACTGAAGATGATATTAATAGATTATTCAAGAAAGTTGATGAAAATGGACGTCGTTATACTACAATTCCTTTACATGCGCCAGGCGAAACAAAAAATGGCGTTACATCGCAAGAATTTAGAGGTATTAAACCTCCAGCAGGCAGGCATTGGAGATGTGATCCTAAAATTTTAGAAGAACTTGATTTACAAGGATTAATTGAATGGTCAAGTAACGGCGTTCCTAGAAAAAAAATATTTGCAGATGAGCAAGATGGTAAAAAACTTCAAGATATATGGGATTTTAAAGATTATCAATATCCTGTTTATCCGACTGAAAAGAATTTAGATTTATTAAAAACTATTATTTCAGCATCTTCTAATGAAAAAAGTATTGTTATGGATTTTTTTTGCGGCTCCGGTACTACATTAATTGCAAGCCAAGAACTTGGTCGTACTTGGATTGGTATTGATCAATCAGAAAAGGCAATTGAAGTTACTAAAAAAAAGATTAATGCAATTCCTAATAGTCTTTTTTCATCAGTTAATTATGATTATTTATATGAAAAAAATATTGAGGAATATACGCCCACGCCTTCCTTGGCTTCGGCTTTAAATATCGCTAGGGTTGGAAATTAAGAATTGCGCGATACAACCGACGTCTATTCAATAATGAAACCCGCATGCGGTTATATAAGTTTTGGGATCGAATATCGCATAGGGTATTGTCCGGATAAGTAAGAGATAAAATTGTAAGATTGTTTAATAAATGATAGGATTGTTTAATAAACAAGTAAAAATTATTTGAAATTATGCGATATTATAGATTGCGCTTCGGATATGTTTATCGAGAGAGCGAAAGAACTTAAAAATGCAACTCTCCGTTTCAAAAAAGCGGGGACTTCTTTTTTATTTAAGGAAAAGTTATGAAAATAAAACTTTTTTTGCCTGCGATATTAATTTTTGTATTGTGTTGCTGTTCCTGTTCCAACGAAATTGATCCGAATTATTTACCGTCGTTTGACGGCATAGAGGTAGATGAAAATACTATTTTCTTATCTAACATAAAAGACGATAAAAAACATATCATATATGCGGTTGATACGAGCAATGATAAAATATTGTATAAATACGAATTTAAAAATTTGATAATTTACGACATGGAATACGACGCGTCGTTTGATACGAATCCTTATATTGTATTGCTCAATGGAAAAGCGATAAAATTAAATACAAAAACAGGGTTATGCGAGAAGTTTAGTATTAATTTTACTCCCGAGCGCGTTGAAGTTGTTGGCGACAAACTCTGGATAACTCCAACAGGCGTTGGATTTGAAGGATCGCCTAAAGAATACTATATTTATGACTCTAAAACAAATAATACTGAATATATTACATTACCGGAAGGTTTGTTTCGTGGCGATTGGACATTTATTAATAACTGTTACTACTTAGCTCTTTCAATTAGTTCTTATGGCGACATATTATATAATTTAACTGAAAAAAAGAATATAGGCGGGAATTTTTTTAATAGAAATCATTCATTTTATAAATTGTCTGGAAATTATTTGCAAGATTCATTTATCTCATCAGCGTCTGATTATGAAGAGGTATATTATATAAATTCTTTTGAACCTTTTAATTATAAATCTCTTTATAAAAGCGATAAATATTTGTTGTTAATTAATGTTTTTGAAAAAAATAATTATTCATATTTTGTTGAAATAGGAAATAATTATTTAAATATTACAAAAAGGGATATAATAAACAACTATATAGAACTAAAGAATATACAAATATATGATTCTTGGAATTATCTTACCTATTGCAAAAACGGTTATATCTGGTGCGTAAGCGAAGATAACGACGGGGCGTATAAGGTCGATATGGACGATTTGAGCTATGAGATAATAAATTCAAAAAAACAATGTTTTTTTTTATTACATTTTTAATTTTTATTAATAACAATAAAATAACTTCAAGCGGTATTACTCAGAATTTTAGCTTCGCTTCAGGGTTGTCTCTTAATTCTTTATTGATTCTTGAACCAAGTTATCAGGAGCCAAAATATATAGAATATCATGTTTTGGTACATTTAACGATAAAATTTGACTATTTGTTTTTTAAAGAAGTCAGGAATAATTATAAAATCGGATTCGGTCTGGCGCTTGGAGACTCAATTAATGTATCGGCTATGGGGGGATACGGAGGAATCGGAACATATATAACTTCGGCGATTTTACTAAGCGGGCTGCTACCGGGATTTATTTATACATTTTTTCAACAACGTTGTTTTATGAATAGACTATTTCAGAAAATTACATTTGTAAATTTGATAGGCAGCGATTATGAAAATAAATATGCTCTAATTGAAGTTGGTCTTAATGCGGAATTTGTTTTCTTTTTTTATGAATTTCAGTTTTTTATCTCCCCCAATTTTTTTATAGGATTTTTGAAATATACGACTTCGTGGATGTTTTTAAACGTTAAAGGCGAAATTATAAATATCAGTCATATTATCGGCGGTTTTTTTGAGTTTGGTATAAATGTAACGCCTTATAGAAATTATGACAATTTTTTTATAAATATTGGCGTTGAATATCGCGTAGGGAGTATAAAATAAGAGATAGAAATTATAGATATTATAGATTATAAATAAAAACTATTGACAAAATTAAATTTTTATTATATAATTTGATTAAATTATTAGGAGGTAAATTATGATTCAAAAAGTGTCAGTAGTCTTTGCTCTTTTGCTATTATTGGGATGTAGCAACCCCGCTTTGCTGGTTGACGTAAAAAATGATAGCGCCGTTGGTATATTAAAAATGAGGAATATACCGAAAAGGTCGGAAGTTATAAAAGATGAAAAAAATGTCGTAAGCGACAGGAAAGCGGTTTTAACCGGAGCGGATCTCTATCTTAATTCGAAATTTGTCAGATCTATAGTTCCCGCGTCGAGATTTCCCGGGATTACAAGAGGGAACGACGTTACTGAAGAGGGCGGAGAGTCTCTTGAGTATGTTGACGACGTTATGATAGACTCGTTTGTCGAGGAGATTTTTACTAAAGCGACCGATGAAGAAAAAGAGTATTTTATGGAAAATATCGACGAAATCTCGTTGGAATTTAATATAGTTGTCAAATACGACTCGACGGACGACGCTTCGGATGATATGTTTATCGAGGGAGCGAAAGAGCTTAACGCGGCTCAGGACGAGTTGTACAACAGTTTGCAGTTAAACGAGGTTGCGATTAAAGAAGAAACGAACAGAAGCGGCTATGGCGCGACTCTGAATCCTCAAAAATACAGAGCGCTTAACAAACATAACAGATACAGAAATTCAAACGAAAGAGTCGTAAAAGCGTGGGAACTGGCAAATTATTTTTTAATGAACGGCGATATTGAAGAAGTTGAAAATATAGCTGAGATGTTTGGAGTAGATATAGATATGGATAAATTAAAAGCTCTAAACATACAGAGGAGCAAAAGTAGAAGCGGAACTCCGTGGTTCGCGTATAAAAGCGAATTACCCGGAGCTGTTGAATGGTTTAAGAAATATGGGCAAAATGGCGACATAGTATCAAGGTGCTTAGAGTGGGCATGTATATATGGATGGTTTGATCATACTGGAATGTTTAGTAGAGATAGATTTTACAATGTGAGAGATAGCAACCGACTTTCAACTGCTTCCAGATGTATTCTCGCTTCATATCCTACGATGGCATACCCAATACAGGAGGATAGAAAAGGCGAGAGAGCTGAATACGCCTCTTACGAACCGCTTGCTAATTTTACCGACGCTTACAGGATTACCGTAAACAGAGCGAGCAAAGATAAAGGGCAAAAAGCGCTTGATAAAGCTGAGTCTCATTTTTACGGGGACGGAAGTAAGCGGGATTATCATAAATGGTGCGACGGAACATATACGTACTGGATAGGGTGGTATAGTTTTACGGGCTATTACAATTGCGTATCTGAAACGTTGCGAACCACCGATAGGTCAAATAAAGACCCTCAAAATGTAAATTACTGTAGTTATATAGCGTGGTATGGCTATAAATACGGAGCGGATATAGACCTCGACTCGGACAATTATTCAAGAAAAAGTACCGGTAATATGAAAGTTCCGGACGATATTGTTAACTCGAAAAATGATCAATACGCTGACTGTTGGGTGTGGGTAAAGAAAAACGGCGCATGCGGAGAGTATACCGCGTTGAGTTACGTAAGTAAGAAGGTATATAGCGCTAAGACTATATCTGTTTTTTCGGCTACAAAGTGATAAATGTAAGTCCTCGTTTCAAAAAAACGGGGACTTCTTTTTTATTTAAGGAAAAGTTATGAAAATAAAACTTTTTTTGCCTGCGATATTAATTTTTGTATTGTGTTGTTGTTCCTGTTCCAATGAAGTCGATCCCGATTATCTGCCGAGTTTTGACGGGATTGAAGCTAACAAGGACAATATATTTTTTTTGGATAGGGAAAGTAAATGCAATAAAATATATGTGATTAATACGAAAGAAAACAAGAAGATAAATACTTATGAGTTTAACAATATTTATATTGACTATTTGGTATACGATGCATCGTTTGATTTAAACCCGTACTTATTGATAAACAATAAATTGTTAAAATTTGATGTTGAATTTGGTCGTCTTATTGAAATAGGACTAGATTATACTCCCGACTATTTAGAAATAGTTGAAGATAAATTGTGGGTAATACCGATGAGCGTTGGATATAAAAATGTTCCTAAGAGATATTTAACATACGACGCATCGATAGACAAGACGGAATATATTATAATCCCGGAGGGGCTTTTTATAGGATCGTATTTTATCTTCAATGGTAATACATATTTGCCAATTGTATTTCAATCCGATGCGCCGAAGATTTATAATTTAACTACTAATAAAATCATTAGTAATTTATTTACTAATGATAAAAGTTATTATGATTATTATTTAATAAAAAGTTATTTATTTTCTGCATATTATAATAACGATAATAAATTAGTTTACGATGTTTATTTTGTGAACTCTTTTGAGCCGACGTTTAATTATAACTACCTTTTTACGACTGACGAAGAATATCTTTTTGGCGCAATATATGAGAACGAAAATTATCTTTATTATATGGATAGGGATTACATAATGCTTATGGATAAAAAAGATAATTATACCGTTAAAAGTTTTAAAGAGTTAAACGGGGATTCAAGAAATTTTGTTACCTATTGTAGAAACGGCTATATTTGGCTTGTAAGCGACAATAACGACGGGGCGTATAAGGTCGATATGGACGATTTGAGCTATGAGATAATAAATTGAAATATTTTAAGAGATTAAAATGAATAAAAAAAAGGTCTTAACGTTTTTTGTATTGATATTTTTAATATCGACAAATCTCTTTTCAAATGACGCCGAAAATGTAGGCGTACGCCAAAATTTTAGTTTTGCCGCTTCAAGCGGGGTTTGCTTGATTCCTTTTGAGTTTGATACGCTCGATTTTTATGAATTTGGCTTTAAGTTTGATTATCAGTTTTTTAAGGAGATCGGCGGTTATGTAAAACTCGGATTTGGCTTATCCTTTGGAGATTCAATCAATATAGGCGGCTTTATGACTTTGCTGATATATAGATATTTTACTTTCAACTTTTTTAACGAGCTCTCTCAGAAAATATCGTTTAACGCTCTCGTCGGCAACGATTGGAATAATAAATACGCTCTTTTTGAGTTAGGCGCTGTTTTTTCGTTTACCGCTTTTTTTTCTTCGTATTATGAATATTATTATTTGACCCTGTTTGTTTCCCCGTATCTTTTTATAGGTTTTGTAAATATAAGTTCGTCAAGCCACATATTCGGAGGTTTTTTCGAATACTCTTTTGACGTAGGAAAATATACAACCGACGTCTATTCAATAATGAGACCCGCATACGGTTATATAAGTTTTGGGATCGAATATCGCATAGGGTATTGCTTGGATAAATAGAGGTTGAAAAATATACTTTTTGTTTTATTTTGTCCCCTATTGTTTTATTGTTGCTCTGTTCCCATCGATCAAACCGAGGAGGATGATTCGGATAGAATTAGCGTAGATTGGACTATGATGTTTTATCTCGGAGCGGATAACAATTTGGAGTACGATTTGTTAAGGAACGTCAAAGCTATTAAAGGGGCTTATCAAGGGGGATGCAACGTTATAATATTCATAGACAGAAGTGCCTTTTATTCTATAAATTCTACCATTTTTGGCGAAAATTTCTCCGGATGTAGAATTTATAGAGTCAAAAGAGATAATCGGATAGAACTGTTAGAAAAAGAAGATTATTTTTATG
>Ga0116172_10000826_pt1 | contig 29431 bp, 25 predicted proteins | sample AD_UKC083_MetaG_FD_89799 | JGI IMG/M metagenome (GOLD analysis project Ga0116172, IMG submission 89799) | Active sludge microbial communities of municipal wastewater-treating anaerobic digesters from USA - AD_UKC083_MetaG | ecosystem: Engineered > Bioreactor > Anaerobic > Digestate | place: USA... | reverse complement strand
AGTACCCGCTGGTGCACCAGTTGATCCTGGCGCTGGTGAATATTCCGCTGGTAGTCTACGCCGTGGTCTCGCACGCGTCGGCCGAGGGATTCAGGCTGTATGAGTTCCTGATGTACGTGCGCTCGGCCGACTTTGCGAGCGGCCTTATGCTAATTGACCGGCTTGTATCGGTCGCCATGGGCGTGGGGACGGTACTTTTTACCTATCTGGGGACGCGCGAGCTTTTCGGCCGGCGCGCCGCACTGTGGGCCGCGATCTTTTCTTCCATGAACGCGCTTTTGAATTTCTACGCTCACCTTTCCAAAGTAGAGGTGCCCTACGTATTCTGGGGGATGGGAGGGCTGTATTTTCTTATAAAAGCGGTGAAGGAGGAGCTAACACGCGACTACGTCTATACCGCGATATTCGCATGCCTCTCGTTCGGCAGCAAGGACCAGGGGTATGCAATCTTCGTGCTTCCGTTTATTGTGTATCTCGTCATACTTCCGCTCATTACGCGGGGGGAGGGCGTTAAGGCCGCTCGCGTACTATCCAGGAAGAACCTGTTGATATTCGCCGCAGTTTTCGTCATAGCGGCCGCCATAGTCGAAAATCTCTTTCTCAACTTCGACGGGCTCATCGCACGTTTCCATCACCTCACAGGCGAGGGGGGTACGCGCTCCATAAGCTACTCGATAGGGCCATCCGGCATACTCGCTTTGTGGAGGGACGCCTTCGGCGTAATGATGCGCGATGCAACCGGCATACCCGTATTTTTACTGGGCCTTCTGGGCATCGGCCTTACTGTGAAGGATTTTCGCCATGAACGAGCTGGACTACTTCTACGCATGATATTTCTTGTCGCGCTGGTGTCGTATTCGCTCTTTTTCGTGCAGATCATCCGACAGAGCAACGTCCGCTTCGTCTTCCCGCAGAGCGTTTTTCTCGCCGTCCATGCCGGTTATGCAGCGGACCGCATTATCGGTGCGGCCTCAGCGGCAAAATCCCGGATTGCCGGGCCGGTAGTCGCGGGCGTACTTGCACTTTCGCTGGCCTACTCGCTCTACAACACACTTTCGGTAAACGCGGCCATGCTGTGCGATTCGCGCTATGATACTGAAAGATGGATGCAAACCGCCGTCCCCAAAGGCTCGAAACTGGAGTATTACAACAGGCTTCATTATCTCCCGCGCTTTCCTAAGGGCGTCAGCTCGTACCAGGTGCGTGGGAACGAAATGGAGGTAGTAAAACGCCTGCCGGATTTCATAGTGATATCTTCCCGCGAGGTCGCCGCCTTCAATCTTCCGAAAAATCTGGGCCAGATTTCGAACGGGCAGATTGTCTCTACGCGTGTCCATCGCAGGGTACAGTCCGGTTTTGCGGACTATCTCGACAATCTGCGCGAAGGCAGACTGGGATATGTGCTGGCGCACAGGAGCGAATTTCGTCCGAAATTTTTTCGTAATATTTCGTCGCTTAACATCTCGCCTGACTTCGTAGAGGTCTACCGGCGCGCGGGGCATGGACAGGTATCCCTGATGGATGGAGCTCGTAGGTGAAATCTAAGCTAAGAACAAGGCTGGCGCTTGGGTGCGGAACGCTCATGGCGATTGCGCTCGTCGTGTTCATACTGATCGTCTGGTATCTGTCGGCCGGGAGGCCAGCACCCTGTGATAACGAAGTCCTACAGGGTGAGATGATCGATACGCGGAAGGGCGCCCTCCATGTCGTGAGGATGGGGGAGGAGACGCCACTTGTGGTGTTGGAATCGGGACTGTGCGCGTTATCGATCGAGTGGCTTCCGGTTCAGCGCGGGATCGCGCGTTTCGCCGGGGTCCTTGCATACGACAGAGCCGGGTATGGGTTGAGTCCGAAGGCCAGAGGACCTCGAAGGATTGACGCCCCGGTCGAAAGTCTTCGGGCGCTTCTCGACGCCATCGGGGTGAAACGGCCAGTGGTGATCGTTGGACATGACTCCGGTGCCATATATGCGGTTAACTTTGCCGCGCGTCATCCCTCTATGGTCAGAGGACTCGTACTTGTAGATCCCTTTCCGGCCGACATGCCGAAGTATAAATTGGAACTGGAAGCGGCGGTATACCGAAATTTCATAGACAGGGGATGGATACTCAAGGCAGGCAGAACCGCCGCGAGGACTGGAGTGGTTCGCGCTCTGAAAATCACGCCATATTTGCACTCGCCAACTGAGATCAGGCCATGTTTAGTGGATTTCTTCTCCAATCCTGCCAACTATGACGCGGCCCTGGCCGAGTATAGCGCCCTGTCCGGCCCTGCACAGGGGGAATACGCTGCAGCGCTGCGGGTGCCGGTAACGCTCATACGGCCGTCACGTGTGAAATACCTCGATCACATGCTCTTCTTCGGCGTCCCGCTTGTTGAGGCACGAAAGATAGAGGCCCTTCGCAATGAGTACGACATACGCCTGCTCGCCGGCTCCATCGCCCCTCTACGGGTTGAATCCGAACTCGCGACAAATATGGTCCATCTGGAGGACCCTGACATTATCGTGCGAGCCGTGCGAAAGATGCTGGGAAGATAAGACATATTCTTTTGTTGATTTTTTTCGCCTTCATTCTTTTTATATCGACGAGTAAAAAATGGGAAAGATGTCAATGTACATAAATGAAGACAGGCTGGCTCGCACGCTCGATGTGATCGTGCCGGTATTGCTGGGAATCGCCTATCTCATGACGGGCCTGTATGCAATGGGGCTGCACCATCATATCGGAGAGACCGATACCAGCGCCTTTTTCCGCTACGTGCTCGAGATTCGCAAGCAGGACGGCCCATGGGACTTTCTTCTCGCGCTTCTTTCCGGTTCGTTTCTTCCGGCCAACCAGCACCCGCTTTTTCCGTTCATCATTTCCCTCTTCTTCGAACATTCGACGGAATATTTTGTAGCGGTGAAAACTCTTAATCTGGTGCTGGGCGGAGTTTTTCTTTTCATGTTTTATTACCTGATCAAGCGGGAGGCTGGAATAATTGCTGCGGCTACTGCTTGCATGCTGCTTGTGGCGAACGACACCTTTATGATACAGGCCAGCATGGTTTCCTGCGAACCGCTGCTTGTGATATTTACCACAATATCCTTTTACCTGGTGATTAAGGGTGTCGACGACAACAGGTTGTGGGCTCCGGCCGGTGTCTTTGTTGCCCTCAGTTTCCTCGTAAAGGGGAGTGGGATGTTCATCATTTTTGGTTTTGGCCTGTTTCTGCTTGCCGATGTCCGATTGCGTTTCTGGAAGCTTTTATCGAATAAATATCTGTGGCTCTTCCTTGGGGTTTTCATTATCGTGGCACTGCCGCTTCTCGCGAGAAACACCATAGCCTATAAATTCCCTTTTTACAATTATAATACGAAATACCTCGCCATGGATGCGGAGGAGCGAAGAGTTAGTGAGGAACGCTCTTTCTGGGACATCCTCGACAAGGACCCATCAGAGCATATCAAGCGTTTCGTTAAGGGCACCGCAAGGCAGTTCAGGATACTGCTCCATTCGCTCTATTCTTTTTCGGTACACGAGGTGCCCAAGTTCACAAACGACAACGCCTCTCCGGCTCGGAAGGTCGCAGCGGCAGCGGTCGCGGTATTTGTCTTTGCGGCGGGAGTTTTCGGGTTCGTACGCGCACCGATCGGTCGTCGGCGCAGATTGCTCACTGCGCTTTTGGTGTTCGGATTTTACCTTCCGCTTTCGTGGTATAGCATAATCGCGCCCAACCGGCGCTATATTTTGCCGGTAAGCCTGTTTTTTATAGGGTTCGCGGCGTGGGTGTTCGCCCGAGGGCTTGCAGTGGCGTTCGAACGTCGCAAAGCCGGTTGGATGGTGCGGTTTTCTCCGGAGACGATAGGCGGTGCGGCGCTGGCCGGAACGCTCGCACTCTTCGTCGTTGCGTATCCGCTCGTGCGGAACATTCCCCGGCCCTCAGAGACGGTCCGACTCGAAGACGATTATCACGAGCTTGCGGCCTTTTTTAAAAAAAACCTGGGCAAGGACGGGCTTTATCAGACTCGGGGGGACCATCACTACTCCTGGGTGTTATTGTATCCCGAGCTAATGGACAGGGGGACCGGGCACGGCTATTTCGCGGATATAGACGACTTCGTTCGCTATTTCGACGCCAACCCGCGGATACGGTTCATGCTTATGCAGCCGGAGCTTTACAGGGCGACGAGAAACATATTGGGCGATTATGTTCGTAACGACCCGAGCCTCGGACTGGTTCCGCTTAAAGACCCGCCTGGATGGAAGATGATTCGCGTTGACGGCATGCCTCCGGCCGACTATATACTCTACGAACGGGCGGTTGGCAATTGAGTTCCCAGTATATGGATATCTGAATGAACATCTTGAAAGCGTTATACGCTTAGTTGCTCCTGAATATTGAAATCGGGTTTCGGATCGTTGTCGGGACATCCGCGCTGTTCTGCGCGCTTTTCAACCTGCACTCCTATTTTTTTGGGGCCTTCCACCAATTACGCTTTCGAGACCGGCGTGATTTTTACCGGGTTCCTGTTGAATGGGGCGTATTTTTTGATATTATCGTTAAATCGGCATGTCTTCCTGGTCCTAATGCCGCTCACATTCCTGGTATGTTCAGTCACCCGCCGGGAAGCGTATCCGGAAAGGAACTTCTCCATATACCGCCGTTGGTGTGTGCGTCGCAGCGATTCGCCCGGAAAAGATGGCGGCGGTTAGACAAAACAGCACGAAGACAGTATCCCACGATCACGTTTCCCATGGTCTGATGGATGACGCGGGGATCGTTTCTCTAATTATGGGGCCGGGTCTCAGCCTGTTGAGAGATTGCCTTAACCACCCGGCCTGTACGCTACGCCCACCGTCGTCTGCATTCCGCTGAGGTTCATCTCCTCCTTGAAGTCGGTCATAATAAGGCAGTTTCTCATGTCGATGAGGAGAAAAAGAGCCGATGAGATCGGATACTTCAAGCCGCCAATGAAGTGATAACCGTAGGTGATGTAGTTGAATGACCTCCCGGTTGTTGGGCTCTCTTCGCGTTTATACCAGCCGCCGATACCCATGCCGATGTAGGGAGCCCATTTAGAATCGTCCATAGAGAATGAAAGCGCAAATGAGGCCGTAAAGGGAACGACATAGAGAATCTGGTTCGATCCGTTATAGCTGACCGAGCTGTGGAACAGCCCTGACGTCGTTTCTATGCTGAATTGGCGCGATTCATAGAATGCGCATGACAGAGTACCGCCTTTTGCCAGACCGTAAAAATCGCGCGTGGCGTCGTTGCTGAAATCATGAACGCCGGCCCGTGCGCTGATGGAAAATGGGTATGCCGGTTTAAAATGAAATGCCGCAATAACGCACAGTATTATGCCAAGACTACAGGGCCAGGTCGAAATTTTCGATGGTTTCACCGAATACTCCTATCGTTTTGACGTTTAGCTTTGTAGGAAATACGGAAATTTTCATGAAGTGATGATAGTTGCCGCTGAAATTGTTGTGAAGAGGGGAGCCGCCTCCACCGCTTATCAGGTAACAGATGCCGTCCTGTATAGTTCGATGGAACCGGTGTTCGTGTCCGGAGGCCACCATGATCACATTATGCGTCCGAAAGAGGTTATGCAATTCGTCCGCGTTGTAAAGAGTGTGCGTTGTGTCGGAGAATACAGGCCTGTGGAGAAAAACAACGATACGGAATGACGGACCGACCGCGCCGAGCTCGGTCTCGAGCCAGGCCTTTTGCGGATCATCGATTCTTCCAAGCTGGCCTGGATATTCCGAGTCAAGAACGATAAAGTGGATGTTATTATAAAAAAAATGAGTAATAAAGCTCGTTGCCTGGAAGCGAGACGTGTCGTTGATATATCACCTGGCTGGTCTCATTGTCAACGTCATGATTTCCCGGTGTGCAATAAAAGTCCATTGAGCGCCTCAGGGGGGCTGACAATCTGATGAAGTTCTCCCACTCAAACTCGTTTCCGGGGAACGGAATCATGTCCCCCAGGTGCATGGCGAATACCGGCATTGGGCGTATCTGCGTAATCCAGCCTGCGAGCGTGGAGTATATTCCGCCGCCGCTTCTGGAATCCCCCACGACGACGAATGACCAGTTCTCGCCGCCGTATTCATCGATATCGGTCGAAAAATCGTTCCAGCAGCATAATGCGAAAAGACATAACATGGCCAGAAAAGAGGTGACCCTTGGACTGCGGACGTTCTTGCGGGCGCCAGCCTCCAGGTTCGATTTCACGCTTGCCTTTTCCATCCCGTATGAGTATACCGGACCGAACGTATAAGTCAAGCCCACACTGAAAGACGGGTTCGCCCATGAATTTGGGTTGCTTTTCGGGATGCAATATAAAAACTCCATGATTGATGGGTGCGGCCATCGAGGAATATGACGTTTTCCAGCGATAAGAAACCATCACTACCATGGTCTTTTTTATCGATTTCCACATTGAGCTATGGTCCCTGTTGAAGTATTCAATCCTTTGAAAAACAATGCAACTTGCCGTGGAAGGTTAAACAGAACGTCATGCCCGTGATGTAGAGTGGAGAGTTCGAGGCATTTCAATTGTGTTGACAAAAAGCGCCGTATTGACAAGAGTAGTGGATGTACCGAGGAGTGTTCCCATGAAGCTCATCATCCAGATACCATGTTACAATGAGGAAAAGACGCTTGCCCTCGCGCTCAAGGAGCTGCCGCGCAAAGTCAAGGGCTTCAAAAAGGTAGAGTGGCTTATCATTAACGACGGCAGCACCGACAACACCGTCGAGGTCGCGCGTAAAAGCGGCGTGGACCACATAGTCGGCTTCACCCGAAACCAGGGGCTGGCGCGCGGCTTCATGCTGGGCCTGGATGCCTGTCTTCGCCTCGGGGCGGACGTTATAGTGAACACCGACGCTGACAACCAGTATGACGCCCGGGACATACCGGCGCTTGTAGAGCCCATCTTAAAGGGCAGGGCCGATATCGTAATAGGGGCGCGGCCCATCACCGAGATCGAGCACTTCTCGCCGATCAAGAAATTTTTGCAGAAGCTTGGAAGCCGTGTGGTGCGGATGGCAAGCCACACAGACATCCCGGACGCCCCCTCCGGTTTTCGGGCCATGAGCCGCGACGCGGCCATGCGGCTTAACGTATTCAACAACTACACCTATACGCTCGAGACGATCATTCAGGCCGGCCAGAAGAACATGGCCATAACCTCGGTGCCGATCCGCGTGAACGAGGACCTGCGTCCCTCGCGCCTGGTGAAGAGCATCTCCTCGTATGTAAAACGCTCCATACTCACGATCTTTCGCATCTTTGTGGTGTACAAGCCTTTCCACTTCTTCATGACGCTTGGTCTCCTCATTTTTGGCGCCGGATTTCTGCTTGGCGTGCGGTTTCTGTATTATCTCTTCGCGGATGGCGGGGCGGGGCACATCCAGTCACTGATACTTGTCGCAATCCTCATGGGTATAGGTTTCCAGACCATGCTCTTCGCGTTCCTCGCCGATCTTCTGGCGGTAAACCGGAATCTTATGGAGGACGTGCAGTATCGCCTGCGCAAATTCGAATGCGACGGGAAGAGGTAGCCGACGACGGCTCGTATTGCGGCCCGTTGCGGCTGCGGTGGATATGCATGAAGAGAAAAGCCTTCACCCCGTATCGAATGATTGTCGGAGCGGTCCTCCTCGCGGGACTGTGTTACGGGCTGCTCTACTTCGACTACCTCGAAACCCCCACCGAGGACTTCATCGGCAATTTCAGGCCGCGCGTCGTGGAATACCTTTCCGGCTCCTTCCCCGGTTCGAACTTCAAGATGCTTCCGGTCTATACGCTTCTTCTATCCGCGGCCACGGCGATCAATCCGTTCGACTCGGCGGATGTCATATATTCCTCTGCGCTCGTTCTAAACATGGCGCTTTTCGTCCCATTTCTCGTTGTAAGCTTTCTCCTGTATAGAAAATTCCTCAGTTCCGGGAAGGCCGCAGCGGCGCTCGCCTTTCTCGCCATGAATCCATATACGATCTACGGAGCGATAAACTCGGAGCTCGAGATGAGCCTCGCGCTATTCTCCTCGCTTACGGTTCTCCTTGCGCTTAAAGGCTCCGTGCTGGCCTATCCCATGGCCTTCCTCACGGCGGCGACCAAATGGGACTCGGTCTTCGCCGTTCCCGCGGCGATGTTTCGGGACTTCTGCGAACGACGCCGCGTTATATTCTCCATCATCGCCGGCGGGCTTGCCGCGAGCGGCGTGGCGGCATGGATTATGCTAAGCCTCCTCTCGGCCGATTATTCCAATCCATATGTCAAGGAAATCGCGAGCCGGGGGCCGAACGTCTACCGGTATATAGTGGATTGCTTCCTCATCCTTTCCGGCTATGTCCCCTGGATGGCCACGCACGCCTATTTCTCCGGAAGTGTCGCGTTGCGCACGCCGCTCTTCGTCGCTGCGGGCGTCTCGATTATCGTGGTTGTCGTTTCAACAGTGTGGGGGGCGGTTATTCTCTTTGCGCGAAAATGGAAAGAGACGGCTCCTCTTTCGATATTCTTCGGCGGCTACGTGCTTGTCCACATGATATACCAGAATACAAAGGAGCGATACGTGATGCCGGTGCTCTGGGTGCTGGTGCTCCTTTTTTTCTTAGGGATGTGCGAAGGCCTTTATCCATTCTTGAGGGAGAGGGCTGGGCGCTTTTTCGAGCGGAGGGCCGTGCGTGCGGCCCTCGTTGCGATCGCCGTGTGCGCGGTTCTGGGCGGGATGGGCCTTTCGGTTTCGGGCGGTGAGTGGGGCCCCCTCGTTTTCGCGTTATTGTTTTCGGCGATCTTCGCAGTCATCATCCTGCACGAAAAACCAAAATTGAATTCTTATACAGGCCTGCTTCTCGTTCTCTGTGCAACCGCGGTCTCCATTTTAATGACATTTTACGGGGTGCGGACCATGGATCATTACAGCCTGAGGCGCGTAGAATTCAAGAAGGCCGCGCTGTGGTTCAACGAACACGCGGGGCCATCCGACACCATGCTGATCGCCGAGTTAAACGTGCCCAATTATTATTCGCGCCTCGAGGGAAGGCGATACATCGGTCCTATGGAAATTGAAAGCCGAAATACGGCTTCGCTCGTGCGCGAGCTTCGGGAGAAAAAGATTGCCTACGTCTTTGTCGACGATTTCTATATCCGCCGCCTTGCACACGGCGATAAAAATGCTGTTGACAGGAAGGCCGCGCTTTTTAAAGAAATCAGGGATGATGCCGCGCCAGCCGGCCATTTCAAGCCGGTCGCGCGTTTCGAGACGAAAGGCGGTATTTACAGCACCATTTACAAATTCGTCCCGTAGGATGGCGCGGGCCGGCGAGCCGTTATAATATCATCGAAGAGGAACTCTATGCGGAAGCAGGCGAAGGGCCGTGCAAAGCTGGTGGTGGTCATTCCGGCGTATAACGAGTCCGAGAGGATAGGAGAGACCATAACGGCGCTTCTGGCCGTAAGGCCCAATATGAAAAAGGCGGGGCTGGAATACCGCCTGTATGTGGTGGACGATGGCTCCGCGGACGGGACCGGCGCACTCGCGGCGAAGGCCGGGGCGGACCGCGTGCTCCGGCACAAGGTAAACCAGGGGCTTGGCGCCGCCATCCGGACCGGGCTTATGGGCGCCCGGCGCGACGGCGCCGATATCGTTGTGAAATTCGACGCGGACCTCCAGCACGATCCGCGCGATATCGCCGAACTCGTCCGGCCCATTCTGGATGACGAGGCGGACGTGGTGTACGGCAACCGCTTCGAGCGGATAGAGTACCGCATGCCCTTTGTGCGGCGCATCGGAAACATCGTGTTCACGAGCCTCATGCGCTTCCTCACCGGATGGCCCCTGGAGGACGGCCAGCCGGGGATATTCGCCATAAACCGCGACTACCTCGAGATTTTCAATCTGCCCGGGGACTACAACTACACCCAGCAGATACTGCTCGACTCGTATCACAAAGGAATGCGGTTCGCGCACGTCCCGGTTAGCTTCAGGAAGCGCATAACGGGTCGCTCCTTCGTATCGCTGAAGTACCCGTTCAAGGTAACGGCGCAGATACTAATGGTGCTCATTAGCGTGGAGCCCATGCGGGTCTTCTCCACCGCGGGCTTCGTTTTCCTTTTCGGGGCATTTCTAATCTTCGCCATCGAGCTTGTCATGTTCTTCAATGGGCTGATCCCCAAGCCCGTGGTGCATGTAAACGCCGTGCTGGGGCTTGCGCTATTCGGCCTTCAAACCTTCTTCTTCGGGCTTCTGGCCGAGCTCTTCGTTAAGAACAATCGAAACCGATGAGTTTGGTGGACTTATTTAGAAGTCTCGTCAGGGCGGCCATTGCATGAATAAAGATACTTTTACAAACGGCGATCTGGCCCCGGAGGAGGCCATCCGCGAAAGGAAGCGGCGGATTCTAAGTCCCAAGTCGCTCGTTTTCCTTGCGCTTTCGATCGTAATACTGATCTATCTCCTTCGCAATATCGATATCACTGCGACGCTTTCAACATTTGCAAACGCCGACCCCTGGCTCCTGTTGGCCTCCTGCGGCGCTTACCTGCTCTCGAACCTCTGCAAATCCGTTCGCTACCATGTTATGCTCCGCGGCATGGGCCTCGCGCCGTTTCAGATGTTCGCCATCACGAGTTACCAGAACTTCTTCAACCAGATCCTTCCCGCGCGCACCGGAGAGCTTACGCTGATCTACTACCTTAAAAAAGTCGGCGGCGCCTCGCTCTCGCGCGGTCTTCACATACTGGTCGTTACGCGCATATACGACCTCATCATAGTCGCGATGTTCTTCCTGGCCTCGGTGCTTGCGTTTTACGGAAGCGCGATCCGCCCTGGGCTGCTTGTAATCGGAGGTGTGTGTCTGGGCGGCTCCGTGGCATCGCTCTTTTTTCTGAAATATATGGTGATCTTCGCCGATCGGGCTTTTATCGGCCTTGCGCGCTTGCTCCGTATCGACCAGGCAGGGCTCGTTGTCCGAATCCGCGAAAAGGCCGGCCCCGTGGTGCGCGAATTTTCGGACTACCGCACGGCGCGCCAGCTTCCACTCCTGGTGCTGTCGAGCGTCGCGGTATGGGCGGTTCTGTATGTATTCGCCTATCTCACAATCCTGGCCTTTCGCGTTGACGTGGGGTTCGTCCAGGCGGTCGTGGGGAACACCGGCCAGGTACTTGCCAACGTGCTTCCGGTCAACAGCTTCGGCAGCTTCGGCACCCTGGAGGCGGGATGGGCCGGAGGATTCATGCTGGTGGGCATGAATTCACAGGACGCCATCACCACGGCCTTCGGGTATCACATAATCAACTTCGTTGCTAGCGGTCTCATCGCAGCGGCATCGTGGGCGGTGCTTGCGCTTTTCGGGCGCCGGAGGGGATGAGTCGCGGTTGCGCGGGGATTTTGGGGTCTTTTGGGGTCAGAGCAGGTTATTTCGAGGCCTGGGCCGCTTGTAAGGGTCAGAGCAATATTTGTAGCAGAGTGGTTAAATTGGGTTCTAAATGGGTTCAGAGCGACTTGTAGCTGGCGGGGTGGAGAAATTAGGGTCAGAGCATTAGAAAAGCGGAATGGTGGTTCTGGAATGCGGGATAGGGGGTCAGAGCATACTGCCGGTTGGCGATCGAAATATTGGGGTCAGAGCAGATTTCTGGTGGGCGATTGGTTAAAAGGGGTCAGAGCAGCATAATTTGTAAAGAGTAGGGCGATGGGGCCTTGTCTTTATTATATGGCTGGCAGGCGGAGCTGCTCATACCGGAAAATATGCTCTCTCTCAAACTCTGACTCGTTACGGGCGGAAGGTCGTCATCACCCCCATTTTTTTCGATTTTATCTTGAGGCGGCCAAGAAATACCAGAAAAATGGAATTATAAATCTTATTGGTAAGCAATATTAAGAGAATTGTTTGTCAGTGGCATTCCCGGAGCACGGGGCTATTGATGAGGCGGAGACTGTCATGATTTCGAAGAAAGCGCAGGAAGTTACACCCTTTATCGTTATGGATGTTATGGCGAGGGCCCAGGAACTCGAAAAGGCCGGTGAAAACGTGGTCCATCTCGAGGTCGGTGAGCCCGATTTCGAGACGCCGGAGGCCATTCGCAATGCCGCCATCGAGGCGATTCGCTCCGGGAAAACGCACTATACCCACGCGATGGGGCTTATGGAGCTTCGCCAGGCTATCTGCGAGCACTATTGGGTGGAATATGGGGTCAGAGTAATTCCCGAGCAGGTGCTCGTGACCTCCGGCACATCGCCGGCCTTTCTCTTCATGATGCTCGCCATCCTCGAGCCCGGTGATGAGGTCATTCTCTCCAACCCGCACTACGCTTGTTATCCTAATTTTATCCGCACGGTGGGGGGCGAGCCGATTCTGGTGCGTACCCATCCCGAAGACGGTTTCCAGTATCGCCCGGAAGCCATTAAGGGTGCTCTGACCCCACGCACCAGGGGAATCGTTATCAACTCCCCGTGCAACCCTACCGGCATAGTGATGACCGACAAAAATCTTCGGGATATCGCGCAGTTCGGCGACCAATACATCATCTCCGATGAGATCTACCATGGATTGGTATACAGGGGAAGGGCCCGCTCCATATTGGAGTTCACCGACAAAGCTTTTGTGATAAACGGCTTCTCCAAGCTCTTTGCCATGACGGGCTGGAGGCTGGGGTACGTCATTTTCCCAAAGGAATTTGCCACAGTCATGCAACGAATTCATCAGAACTTCGCCATTTCAGCGAACAGTTTCGTTCAGTGGGCTTGTGTGTCCGCGTTTCGGGACACAAAAGACGATATCGAACGTATGCGCAGGGTCTATGATGAGCGCAGGGTTTACATGATCGATCGCTTGAAGCAAATCGGCTTAAAGATTCACGTGGAGCCCACAGGCGCTTTCTACGTATTTGCCGATGGCCGCCATATCTTCGATGATTCCTTCAAGGAGGCATTTCGTATAGTCGACACGGTCAAGGTCGGAGTGACCCCGGGCATCGATTTTGGAACCGGCGGGGAAGGCTTTTTGAGGTTCAGTTATGCCAACTCGCTTGAGAATATAAAAGAGGGCCTGGATAGGGTGGAGCGATATTTTAAGGAGTTGAGGTGATGCCGTTACGGGGAAAACAGGGAAACAAAGGGGTCAGAGCAAGTTTCAGGGGGCATATGGCTGCTTTTAAGGGTCAGAGCAAATTTTTTTGCTCCTTTTCGTCTCCCCAGACTGGATGTTGCCGCTAGTGTCCATTTAACCTTCCCGGTTATCACCATCGTGCTTCTCTTGACGGTAAGCGGCTGAATAGTAAGCGCTTAGTCGACTTCAATGCCCTCACACGCCATATTGTAAGCAAATTTTGGAAGATTAGAAACGATTTTTAGCTCAGGCTGCAAAGCCCAAGCATGTTATTGGTGGAGCTGAGGAGGGAATGTTACGAAGTCGGGTTGAGAGTATATTAAAATAGAATCGCCCAGCGTTTTCGATAAGCCTCTTCGTACCAGAGAAAGGCCTTTACGCGCTCCTGAAAGGTTCGGCCGAGATCCTGGAAATATGCGTGCAGGCTTATCTTCACTCTGCTATAGTGGTTTTGGTTAAGATAGCAATTGATGCTGCCATAGCGGTACTTCAGGGGATCGCCAATGAGGTTCTTGCGCACCGGATTGAACGCCAGGTACCAGAGAAGCCATAATAGATAATGCTGCGGGCAATCCGTCTTTTCCACTACCGTGTCTTTGAATCGTTCATTCCAGAATGGCCCGGTTCTGCCGGTCAAGAGATTATAGCGCTGCGCAAAACGTGATTTGATATACTGCATGATGCGCGATATAGAAGGCCCATTCTCCACGGTTTTTATTACGAAATGAAAGTGGTTGTCCATAATTTCGTAGGCTATCAGCTCAAATTGATATTTTTCCTGCGCCATTGCGATGACATCGACCAATAGATCAGCGAAATAGGCGTCGAGGAGCAAGTCGCGTTTTTCGATACATCGCGAAAAAACGTGGTGTGTATTGCCTCTTTCGGTAATTCGTGGATTTCGGGCCATTCGATTCCTCCTTGGTTTTCTATGTATAAACGAATCTGGAGGATGTTTAGTTAAAAGATTTTTTGCTCTGACCCCATTTCCTTAAAATTTTTGCAATAATTGCTCTGACCCCAATTCTCCCACCTTTTACCGGCCCCGGGGCTTTTCCTCATTGCTCTGACCCCCTAAACTGACCCCCCTATACGCCCCCTGAACCTTCGTCAACGGGCCAGCAGCGTCAAAAAAATCTGCTGAACTCCGAAAGCTCGCCCCTGCCGTCCATCACACGCTGCGCCGCCTTGACGGCCTCGTGGTCGCCCAGGGCTATTGCGCCTATCGCCAGGCCCGAGTCGACAAGCAACTTCCGGTATCCGTTATCGCTTGACGAGACCATTACATCGCAGCCGGAGGCGTCGAAATTGCCTGCGGAATACAGGTCGATTCCCGTAACCTTGAGCGTCGCGGCCATGAGTGTCGGATTGTATATAGTGGGCACACCGGCCATGTTAAGCCCGGCCACGCGCCCCTGTTCCCTCGCAGCCGGCCAGATCCCGTAGAGCCTGCTTCTGTGTTCGATCGGGTCGCCTGCGGCGTAGATGTCCGCGACGGAAGTCTTCATATTGTCATCGACAAGGATGCCGTTTTTGACGGCAATTCCGGCATCGCGGGCAAGAGAGGAGCGGCCGCGGATGCCCGCCGAAACAAGGACCAGGTCCGTCTTCCGGCTGCTTCCCGACTTGAGATGGACCAGTTCGACCGAACCATCGCCCTCGATTGCTCTGACCCCATCCTCCAGCGCGAACGAGAGCCCTTTCCCCTCCAAAAGGCGCTGGAGGGTGCGCGCGCCGTCGTTGTCGAGCTGGCGGGGGAGGAGCCTTCCGCATGTTTCGACTACGCATACCTCGAGGCCGATCCTGGCGAGGCTGTGGGCCGATTCCAGTCCGAGCAGGCCTCCGCCCACCACAACGGCGCGTTTGGAGCCCGAGGCGAAATCGCGCAGCCTGTCCGCGTCTTCGATATCGCGCAGGGTAAACACGCCTGGAAGGTCGGCCCCGTCTATCGACGGCAGAAACGGGTCGGCTCCGGTTGCCAGGAGCAGCCTGTCGTATGAATGCTCGCGTCCGCCATGATCCACCACGATCTTATTATCCGGCAGGATTCTTTCGGCGGTCGTGGCGAGAAGTGCAGTGATGCGGTTCTTCTCGTAAAAGTCGGGCTTGTAAACGAAAAGTCTTTCGCGCGTGATGCCGTTTGCCAGGTATTCGATGACGCCCGGGCGGTAATAGTATGGGTACGGTGAAGACGTAAGGATGGTGATGGCGCCTTCTGGGTCCGATTTGCGAATGGCGAGTGCCGCTTCGCTACCCGCGACTCCGTTACCGATAATAAGATAGTTCACGCGTATCCTCCCATGGATGAGGGTGTCAGAGCGGGTTTAGAGAACATGTACCTCGTCATAAGGCAGGCGTATGGGAATTCAATCGATTTTTATGTAACGGCTTGCGGGTGATGTTTTGGCCTGTGAAATACGGGATTTTTTTACATGCGACGGGGACGATGGGGACCGCCCGTACGGTCCCCATCGAATACCGAACTAATCGCCTTTAAGCCAGTACTGCGAGCGGCCCACCAGCGAAATGCCGATGAATCCGCGCACCTCGAGACGCTTGCCGCCGTCGATGACCTTGATCTTGCAGCTGTAGGTCTTGCCGTTGTCGGGGTCCATGATCTTTCCACCGGAATAAGAATCACCATCCTTAGAGAGTCCCCACATGATGGTCATGCCGAGGATCGGTTTGTCCTTGTTGGCGCCCGTGCACTTGGTGCAGAGGGGATTGGGGTCTTCGCCGGGTTTCTTGATGAGTTTGACGATCTTGCCGAACAGCTTGCCGTCCTTTTCCGTAATTTCGAGGAAGGACTTGGGTTCCTTGGTAACGTCGTCGATGGTCTTCCAGGTTCCCACCGGTGAGGTTTGCGCGAACAAGCCGGCCGAAACGAAAGCGAACGCCGCGAGCATGATGAGGGTAAAAACGGTTCTTCTGGCGCCTGTCATATCTGTGAATCCTCCTTGATGGATAAATGATATACCATGAATAAATCGTGGGGTATCCCGAAGCCATCCCCGGACATTTCCAGAAAGAGTAGGCATACAGAATAAACGCTACGAATTATCCAAAGCATACCGGACTGCCCATGCAAATGAGCATATACCCTGTGCGGGGCCCGGGTCAAGCATAATAAACCGACATAGCCTATCTTTATGGCATGCAAATAGGACTGTTCCATAGGGACGGGTATCTTACCGGCACTGAAATGGCGCGCATACGGCAATCGGCAATGTCGATGTGGGAGCGGCGGCATTTCAACGCGAATTATAATGTGTTGACAAGCCCGCCGGATACGTTTAGCCTGTATCGCAAGCACGGAATAAAAAGTCCGTATAATCAACACTATTCAAGAGGGGGTTTTATCCATGAAAAAAGTCGCGGTTTTGGGTCTTGTACTCTGCCTGGCGATTTTTGGCGGGCAGCTCGACGCCGCCAATGTCGGTGACACGGTATCGAACGTGACGATTCGCGATGCCGCCGATAATCCGGCACAGGTTCCCGATCTCGGAGTTAAGGTATTGACCATTTTCTATAACGATGCGGACGCCGCCGATCTCAGCGACCCCATATCCGACGCGCTCAAGGCCAAAAAGTTCCCCGAGGCCCAATATCGCGGCCAGGGGATCGCAAACTTGAAAGACTCGAAGGCGCCGAATTTTATCATCCGCAAGGTCATCAAGGGCAAAGAGCAGAAATACAACACCAAGATACTGACCGACCCCGATTACTCGCTCAAAAACGCCTGGGGCCTCGCCAACTGTAATGACGCGTCGGTTTGCATGGTCATCGGGAAGGACCGCAAGGTGAAATACATCAAGTATTTCAGGAAAAACGCCCCTGCGGATGCCGCGGAAATCGCCAAGATAGTGGGGCTGGTGGAATCGCTTATAGCCGGCAAATAGAACCTCGTTGTCATTCGTTCCGATAGGACGGCGCGCATATCTAAGTCGAGGCGCGCCGTCTTATATCGGACTTGTTGTGGATCTGGGAGGGAGCCCCATGTCTCCATCCCCGGCGACGGTGAAGATATCGATCATCCCTCGGGGTTTGGCGACGACCCTTATTTTTATTGACAAAATACGACTGCGTCAATAGAGTCGCCTGAAATTACACTTGAAAGGATGTGAGAAGCAGATGCCCAGCCCTATTGAAGTTGAAGTGAACGGCGATATCGAAAAAGCCTTTAAAAATCTTAAAAAGAAGATGGCCTTCGAAGGCGTTTTCAAAGAGCTCAAGCGCCGCAGGTATTACGAGAAGCCCAGCGAGGAAAAAAAACGCAAGAAGGAAGAGGCCGAAAGGCGCCGAATCAAGAAGATCAGGCGGTTCGCGGCTCAGAGCCGGGGGCGGCGTTTCGTTAATGTCCGCGTTGTAACGAAAGAGCGCACCGACGAGGAGTAATCCCGGGGCTGAAGTACCAAAAAAAAATCCGGTTCACGCCGGATTTTTTTATGCCTGCGCAATGCTATCGGCTGATGAAGCCATACCCCCGGAAAAGGGGTCAGAGCACCCTTGCAGCGGGCCGGGAATCAGGTGCAGACCTATATAAATACGAAAACAGACCGAAAGGAAGGCATTTCGCGTTTAAATAGCGGGAAATTCATTGCAGTCATTCTGAAATGGGGTCAGAGCACCTCTCGTCAGAGAACGTCCCGTCCCAATCCACCGGCCTCTTCCTGTTAGGAAGGCCGATGCTGACCGGACCGGCGCACAGGTTCGCTCAGATAAGACGATACAATATTATGGAAAACTACAGAGACATACGCCCGCTGGCCGAACGCCGCCGTCCGAGAACGCTGGAGGCATTTGTCGGCCAGGAGCACCTCCTTGGGCCCGGCAGGATTCTGCGCTCGGTAATCGACAAAAAGACCATATTCTCCATGCTGTTGTGGGGCGAGCCTGGATGCGGAAAGACGACACTGGCCCGGCTAATCGCCGGCCATTGCGGCGTGGAGGCGCATTTTCTAAGCGCCGTGTCGTCGGGCGTACCGGAGGTGCGCAAGGTGATCGAGCGCGGAAAGGAAAACCGTAAAAACGAAACCCAGACCATTCTCTTCCTCGACGAAATCCACCGTTTCAACAAAGCCCAGCAGGACGCGGTCCTCGGCGCGGTCGAGTCCGGAGAGATCGTACTTATAGGAGCAACCACGGAGAACCCCTCCTTCCAGGTTATCGCGCCGCTCCTCTCACGATGCAGGGTGGTTCGCCTGAAGCCGCTTTCCGAAAAAGATCTGATGAAGATTCTCGATACCGCGCTCGAAGACGATGCGGTGCTCGCGGCATCGGGGGCGCGACTGGAAGCCCCCGAAAAGGAGAAACTGGTCGCCCTGGCCCAGGGCGACGCCCGCCGCATGCTGAACGTGCTCGAACAGGCGGCCCTTCTGGCCGGGGATGGCCCCATCGACGACCGGGTGATCGCAGAGGCGCTTAGGGGCGTCGTGGCATACTATGACCGCGCCGGCGACCGGCATTACGATACGATCTCCGCCTTTATCAAGTCCATGAGGGGCTCCGACCCGGACGCGGCCGTCTATTACCTGGCAAGAATGCTCGTTGCCGGCGAGGACCCCGTGTTTATAGCCCGACGCATGGTTATATTCGCCTCCGAGGATGTGGGAAACGCCTCGCCCCAGGCCCTGCCTATAGCGGTTGCGGCCATGACCGCCGCACAGAATATAGGGCCACCCGAGGCCGAAATCATTCTGGCCCAATGCGCGACCTTCCTGGCGTCGTCGCCCAAGAGCAACGCATCGTACATGGCCTTAAAGAAGGCCAGGGAGCGAGCCGACGATTTTTCCATAGAGATACCGCTTCACCTGCGAAACGCGCCTACAAAGCTTATGAGTAAAATGGGATATGGTAGAGAATACCGCTATCCTCACGATTTCGAGGACCATTTCGTCCAGGAGCGCTACCTTCCCGAAAAACTGGCTGATGAGAGCTATTATAGGCCCTCGGCCCAGGGCAGCGAAAAGGCCATCGCCGAGCGGCTTGCGCGCCTTTGGCCCGAGCGTTTCAGGAAATGAACTCACCACAATAGGGTCAGAGCAAATATCAAAAACGGCTTGAGTCATGGGGTCAGAGCAAAGGATTGCGAGGTTCCAGGAATTGGGGTCAGAGCACTTGAAAAAAAGTCGAGCCTTCAGCAAACATGGGGTCAGAGCAAACTTCAAAAACGGCTTGAATCATGGGGTCAGAGCACCTTAAAAAGAGTGGACTTCCGCTGGACAAAGGGTCAGAGCATCCTTTACCGCGCGCCTGGCTCGCGGCTGTTTCTCTCCCCGGCCTGCACCCCGAGCGAATGCTGGAATGAGGCCCAAAGGAGAGAAAACCCCGACCGGGGCATAAGAGACTTCGGAGAGCGGGTTCCGGGTGTCGAGCAGGCAAGGGTCAAGCGGCGCCGGCCGGCGCAATTGATATCGAACAAATACAAGGAGAGCGAAATGCATCATACCGAACGCGACAGGCTGTTTGAAATCCTCTATAACAAGTCCTTCATTTATCGGGACAACCCGCCGTTTACGCTGGTCTCAGGGCGTCAGAGCCCGTATTACTTCGACTGCAAAGCGGCCACCCTGGACCCGGAGGGGCTTTCGCTTGTGGGTTGCATTATGTTTCAGGCGATTCGAAATCTAAGGCCCGATGCCGTCGGCGGGCTTACGCTTGGTGCGGACCCAATCTCTCTTTCCACCAGCCTCGAGGCGCACCGCCAGGGCGTGTCGATAAGGCCGATCATAGTGCGCAAGGAGCCCAAAAAGCATGGAACGGCGAGGTGGATCGAGGGCCTGCTCGACGGCGTGAAGCGCGTTGTGGCTATAGACGATGTGATAACCACCGGGGGGTCGACCATTACGGCCATAGAGCGCATGCGCGAGGCGGGGCTCGATATCATCGCGGCAGCGGTGATGGTGGACCGCGAGGAGGGCGGCCGAGAGGCGATCGAGGCGACGGGGGTGAGCGTCATTCCGCTCTTCTCACGCTCCGACTTCGACCGCCGGCGGCTGGGTTGATGGAGGCGCAACTCCAAAAAAAGGCGCGGATTGTTTCCGCGCCTTTTTTTGCGCACATTCGAAATATTAGAAGCTGTACTGAATACCTACGCCGAGCTTTACCATGTTCTGGTCGCGGTTTGCGATATCATGCATCACATAACGCGCCTCCAGAAGCAGGGCGAACGGCCCCGATAGATCGAATTGCACGCCGGCGAAACCCTCGATACCGGCGTCCGAATCCTCCTCGGCGTGCCGGTCATCCAAATCATAGTAGTTGAGGGCTGCGCCGAAGCCGAGGTAGGGCTGTATGGCCGCCTTGCCCAGGAAGTACCAGTACCAGTCCAGGTGGATTCCCCATACATCGAAGTCTCCATAACCCTGATCCGATTTCATGGCGATGTAGTCCAGGCCGGGCTTGAACCGCAGGCTGTTGAAAATAAATGAGCCCATGTCGAAGAAAAGGCCGAAGAAGGGCTTGTTGTCGTAATCAGCGTCTTTGTAGTCGTCCTGCATTATCGCATATCCGCCCTTGATTATTATCCCTCGGGCGAAAGAGTCGTTAGACGCCGCAAAGAGCAGGCCGAGCACGGCGAGCACCACGAAGAGTTTTTTCATAAAACTTTCCTCCGAAAATCTGTTATCGTACCGCTAATTGAGTGCGCTTTAAATCGAAGATTCGCGACTGTATTTCCGCGCACTGGACATGTCAGCGATTATGATAATACAGGAATACGGCATCGTCAATCAAAAAAAGCGGGTTCGTGATGTTCACGCCCGCTCTGCGCCCGGCCGCTTCAGCCTATTATCCTTGCCGCACGGCGATACAGCTCCTCTTCGGGCGCGGCCTCACGGGCTGCGAGGATGTGCCTGTGGGCAAGCTGGGCGTTATTCATCTTGTACGCGTACTTCGCGATGAGGTAATGCAGCCGATGGAACGATGGGTCCTCCCTGGAGGCGCGCTTGAGAACGCCGATCGCGTCGGAGTAGCGCCCGCGCCGCGCGTGGAGCTCGGAAAGGCTTACATAGGCGTAGATGAAACGCGGATTGAGCTCGATGGCCTTTTTAAAATGGGCCTCGGCCTTTTCGTAATCGCCCCGGGCCGCCCACTCCAGGGCCATATCGTAGGAGTCCTCCGATTCCATATAGTCGTATCCGTGGTCCTTCACGGGGGGCCTCCCTCCGCCTGCGCGGGTGTAATCGCCTGCGCCTCGTTGGTGGCTATGGCGATCGAGAATACGAACTCCCTCGCATCGAAGACGCAAAGGCGTATCCGGTACGCTCCGGGGGTGAGCTTTTTCAGCGGATCCTCCGTCCTGGAGCAGACAACGGTGTCGCGTTCGCTCTTCCAGTTAATATCGAAGTTTCGGGCAATCTCGGTATATACAATCCGCCCTGCGCGGGGATTGAAGCGCGATACGTCGACGGCTTTTTCCAGCACGAAATAGGCGCGGACTGTCGGGTCGACATAGGCGCTTATGAGGGCGGTATTACGCGCGATGATGGTGATTTTTACGCATTCCTCCACCTTTTCGAGCGTGAAATGGGACTCGTAAGAGGGATGCCCGTCAATTTTTTCCATGGAGAGATTCTCCTTCGAGGAGCTGCCCCGTATGTAGGCCTTGAAGGCGTAGTCCCGCTCCCTCGTCTGCGTCGCCGCTCCGCACGCGGCGAGCGTGACAAAAGCGGCCATGGCCGCAATGGCCGCGCCTTCCGTCAAACGAGGCAGGTGTGCGCTCAAACCGGGCATAGGCACGATTCCTCTCCGGTTCTTCTGGCGGGGAGTGCGCTTTTGAAAGGCGGGTTCTCGATATCCATACAGGGGTAATGTGCGCTTTTTCTGGCGCTCTGTCAAGCAGGTCTGTCGGCAAATATTCAGTGGATGGATTGACGTATTTTCAATATCTGCATATATCATGCCAATAATCAAACCGTTTTCCTCATGTAGTTTCATTGGGTGTGACAAAATCCGGGTGAACATACTGTCGCGATGAGCAGAGCGAGGCGGCAATCTCAAATCCTATCCGCCGAAGGCGGGCGGGAAATATTTTTCTGAGGAATAGCGGTTTTTTACAGTATAAATCACTCATATTATCCATATTATTTTTGAGAGGATTCGTGGGATCGATTATAAAGCAGGCCTCCAGTGGTCCGGAAAAAGCTTGCAAAACACATGAAGCTGTATAATGTATTTACGCTTTGGTCCGTCTATTGTCGATGTTCAGGCGAAACGAAGAAATTCTTAAAAGCCGATCAGGGAGCTCTTACACTCGGGCCCGGCGGTAATGTGCTTCATATCAAGGCCCATCGCTCAGGGGCAAGCTACCCTCCGGGCGCGGGCGAAATATCCGGAGTTTGAACAGCGCATAAGCCCGCAGGATGGAATGTCGGTGGCGGATAAAGCAAGGCCGCCGGGGAGATGAACCTCTATGAAAAGAATTATGGATTATTTTCTTATACGGTACAATGACGCCTCTTTTTTTAAAAAGAAACTGACGAAGTCCTTCCTCGTCTTATGCTTCGTGATCTTCATGATAACGCTGCCGGTGTTTTTCGTTTCTCTGCTCTTTTTCCCTGAAACCTTCATGACCACAGGGCCGGTGTCCGGCTCCATTTTTATCTTTGCGATAATATCGATGTTCATACTGCGGAGCGGACGTTACAACTTCGCCGCGAACCTCATGGTCAGCGTGTTCGTGCTCATCATTCTGGCAGGCGCATTCGCCCGCACAGTAAAAGCGCCGCACACGATCTACTCATCATCCTTCTATTACCTGATGGTTGCTGTCGTCATTGCCACCCTGTATTGCACCAGAAGATGGGTCATCGGTTTCGGAATCTTTTTCATCCTGAATAACTTCGTGGTATTCTACCTGATAAAGGGCAATCTCGACGCCACGGGCCTGCAGGCTGCGACATGGGGGGTAATACATTTTACGGTCACCATTACGGTGATAACGATACTAAGCCAGCTCATCGCCTCGATATTCAACGCCACCCTGGATGAGTTGAAGCTCGAATTTAAAAAGAACGACGACCAACTGGGCATCATCAAGCGGCTCCTGCGGTCCGCCCGAAAAGCCTCCGGACAGCTTACCGAGATGTCGGGCAGCCTCTCGAAGACATCGGTGACCTTTGCCGAGACCTCTCATACCCAGGCGGCCTCGGTCGAAGAGCTTACCTCAGCGATCGAAGAGATCTCCGCCGGAATGGACTCAATGGCGAACGGCTCACAGGAGCAGGCGCAAAGCCTCGAGCTCCTCATCTCGCACATCCGAGAGCTCTCCTCCGTAATCATGGAGGTTGGAGAGACCACAAGGACGATGATGGGGCAAACGGACAGCACCACGTCCGAGGCCAGGGCGGGTGAACAATCCCTGCGGAAGATGAACGAGAGCCTCGGCAAGATCGTCGAAAGCTCCAGGGACATCAAAAACATCATTGGAATCATCGACGATATCTCAGACCGCATCAACCTCCTTTCGCTAAACGCGGCCATCGAGGCGGCCAGGGCCGGGGAGGCTGGGAGGGGGTTCGCCGTCGTTGCCGACGAGATATCCAAGCTCGCCGACCAGACCGCCTCGAGCATAAAAGAGATCGACACGCTAATCAGGTCGAGCAACCAGGAGGTTGAAAAGGGCATGGGGGACATTATGGAGGTGACGGCGAAGATTACGAGCGTTATCGAGGCCGTCAACTCCATAGCCGGCGGCATGAAGCGGGTATATGAATATGTACAGAGGCAGGAACAGGTGAACCAATCGGTAAATGCGCAGTCCGAGAATGTCAGATTGAAGACCTCCGAGATAAGCGGCTCCATCGAGGAGGAAAAGTCGGCCCTTGGTGAAATCGTCAAATCCATCTCCGAGATCAACGAAGCCACACAGCTCATGGCGACGGAATCCGATAGAATTTCCGGGGATTCCAATAAGATATCGGATCTCTCTTCGGATCTGGAAGAGGTGATGGCCTCTCATGATGCGAATTAGGACCGCATGTTGACGGGAGTGCGTTACCGGTCCCAACTCGATGCGGCAGGGCCACGGCTCCAGCGTTTTCTTACCGATTAACAGGGCGCCAGCCAGGCCCGGCCGGGCCTCTCCATCCCCCCCGAAACGCCGCCGAAAGGGCCATTTGGCATGAATACTCTCTTTCCCTTCCCGGCGCGGGTGGGTTAAAAATTCACCCGTCTCCAAAAATCTTCTTGCCTTCTGCGCCAGGGCCCTAATGTAATAGCTCTCGGTTACAGAGAGCGGCTTTTCGGCGTTCCTCACCCCGGCCTTCGCGCCCAGCGGGCGCTGTTGGCCATTCCGAAACTAAACGAAACGACCACCGGCGGACACATGTTTCTCAAATCGATGGAGATATTCGGCTTTAAGTCCTTTGCCGAGAAAACCCCAATAGTCTTCGAGCCAGGTATTACGGTCATCGTGGGGCCGAACGGCTGCGGCAAGTCCAACGTGGTCGATTCCATAAAATGGGTGTTAGGCGAAAAGCAGGCCCGAAACATACGCGGCGAGAAGATGGAGGACATCATCTTCACCGGCACGGAATCGCGAAAGCCCTTATCGCTCGCCGAGGTTTCGATAACGATCGACAACAGCAACCGGATCCTCTCTCTCGACTCCGATTCGGTGACGGTGACCCGCAGGGTCTTTCGCGACGGAGAGTCCGAGTACCTTATAAACAAATCGCCGGTCCGCCTTAAGGACATCGAGCAGCTCTTTATGGATACCGGTATCGGCAAATCGTCGTATTCGGTGATGGAGCAGGGCAAGATAGACATGATCCTCTCCAGCCGGGCCGAGGACCGCCGCTACATCTTCGAGGAGGCGGCCGGAATCTCGCGCTTTAAATACCAGAAGAAGGAGTCACTGCGCAAGCTCGAGGAGACGGGCTCCAACCTGGAGCGCCTGAACGACGTTATCCGCGAGATAGAGCGCGAGAAGGACCACAAGGCCCGGCAGGCCGAGCGGACCAAGGTGTACCTGGGGCTTATGGCCGAGCTAAAGGAGCTCGATATCCGGCAGAGCCTGCTGCGCTACGGCGAGCTCTCGAGGCGGCGCGCGAAGATAGACTCCGACATCGAGCGGCTTTCGCGCGAACGCGAGGAGCTTTCCGCCCGGGTGTCGGCCATATCGGCCGAAAACGAGAAGGACGAGAAGTATAAAAACGACATCCAGATTCATCTCTTCGAGCTGGACAAGAAACTCCACACATACAGGCTCAAGGTGGAGGACATAGACTCGCGCACGGAAAAGAACCGCGGCCTTATAGAGGAGCAAAAGGAGCGACGGGCCGCAGTGGAGAAGAACATAGCGGAGCGCACGGGCTCGCTCGAACGGCTTCGCCTGGAGACCGTAAAAAACGAGGAGGACGGCGTCCGTATCCGGGAAAAAATCGACGAGGACCGCGCGCGGCTTGCCGGCCTCTTCGATTCGCGGAAGCGAAAGATTGGCTCCATACACTCCTCGCGCGATAAAATCGAGGATAACCGCCGTCGCATAAAGTCCAACGACGAAAAGCTGAAGGGTCTCAGGGCGAGCCTCGAGGTGGTCATAAAGAGGCTGGTGGACGCCATCGAGAAGCGAAAGGCGGAGCTTGCCGCTTCGGAGGAGGAGCGCCTCGCGGTCCGCGCCAGAATCGACGAGAAGCTTACGGCGCTCGATGACTCGCTTCGCACGGCCATTGCGGCTCTAAGGCTGGGCGACGCGGAGGAGGCTTCCAGGGCCATTGCCGGCATCGACGTGGGGGCTATTAAGGCCGACATCGCGCTCTTCGAGGGATTCGAGGATGGATTTCGCTCCATACTCTTCGACAAGACCGGCATTCACGCCGAAAAGGAATCCTTAGACGCAGGCATCCGCTCGGTCATGGAGGACAGCGAAGCCGCCAACGACGATATAGCCGCTCTAGAAGAGCGCATAGCGAACGAGCAGGCCGAACTCGAAGATATAAACGCGATGATAATGCGCATAGAGAAGGACCTCTCGAAAAACGAGAACGAGCGCGCGTGGATAGAGAAGAACCTGCAGTCCCTCGCCCACCAGATGAAGGACATAGAGCGCCAGATAGAAAACCACCGCGAGGACCAGGAGCGCTCGGCGAAGATAATGGAAAATCTCCGCAGGGAGATAGGGGAGTGGGAGGAGCGCTTAATCGAGTTCAACGACCGAAGCGAAATCCTAAAGAAGAGCATTGCGGAGTTTACCGCCAAGCGCGACGAGGTCGAAAAGCGCATGACGGGGAGGCGGGACGTTTCGAAAAAGGACGCCGAAAGCCTTAAAAAGACGGCGGAGCGCATCGGCGAGATGGAGAAGACCCGGGTGGAGGTGGTCTTTAAAATAAACAGCATCGAGGAACATCTCTGGACCGAGTACGAAAAGCGCCTCCCGGATTTAAAGGACGCGCAGGTCGAGGAGTCGCAGATGCCCGACATCCAGAAGGGGATCCAGGACCTCAAAAAAAAGATTCAGGACCTGGGGCCCATCAACAACCTTGCCATAGAGGAATTCAGGGACTTAAAGAAGCGTTTCGAGTATTACACTGGACAGAGGAAGGACATCGAGAAGGCGCGCGAGGACATACTCTCGGTCATACAGGACATCAACCGCACATCGGTGGACCTTTTCATCTCGACCTTCGGTGAAATACAGAAGAACTTTTCCGAGGTCTTCAAGCAGCTCTTCGAGGGGGGCGATGCGAACCTCGAGCTTTCCGACATGGAGAACGTTCTGGAGAGCGGGATAGAGATATTCGTAAGGCCTCCGGGCAAAAAGCTTAAGAACATCAACCTGCTCTCCGGCGGGGAGCGGGCGCTTACAGCCATCGCTCTCCTCTTCGCCACCTACATGGTGAAGCCCTCGCCCTTCTGCTTTCTGGACGAGATAGACGCGCCGCTGGACGAGGAGAACATAGGCCGTTTTGTGAGGATGCTCTCGCAGTTCGCCAGGGGCACGCAGTTCATGATAGTAACCCATAACAAGAAGACCATGAGCATAGGCGAGTCCATCTACGGAGTCACCATGGAGGAGCCGGGCGTTTCGAAGCTGGTTTCCCTCAAGATGGAGAAGGTCGAAAAGAAGCAGGTTGTCGCTGAGTTAGAGGCCTGAGCGAGAGCCGGTCGCTGAGTAGCGAAGCGTATCGAAGCGACAGCATCGGCCACCCCGATCAGTGTAATCCACTGAGTATTTTAGAGGAAGTCCTAATAACTATTATTTTTAAGTTTTCTTAAAATGCAACTACTGGTTGATTCAATAGTTAGGGGTTGTCCAAAAAGTTACTTTTAGAGAGTCCCTCTCCTAAGTCGATAAAAAACGGCCTTTGTTACTTTCTTTCGTGGGGCAAAAGAAAGTAACCAAAGAAAGCCCCGCTCAGGCGCCGCTCGGCTTTTCTATAGGCTTTCCCTTTTACTTTCTCCAGGGCTGCGGAAGGTCCATCGTGGAATATCCGACCGACAGGATGTCGGAAGTGTCGCCCGCGCCAGGACGGCATAGCGGGCTACCTCGCCCGCGGCACCTCCTGTGCCGCTGCTTAGTGGACGAATGTTCACATGGGACTTGAGGTTTTGAGTTGTCTATAGGTATAGAGCAAGTTTTAGGTCTAAACATAAAAGCTACCTCCAGCCAAACTTTCAACTTTCGACTTGTGACTTTCGACTGCCTTCTCTTGACTTTCAACTTTCGACTGTTTCCCTTTCCGTCCTGTGGGACAGAGAAACTCTTGAAGGAAAAAATTATGTCACATTATGATTATTGTTTGACAAAAAACCGCCGCCTTTTTAGACTGTATGCGGTATAATCCCCAAAAGCAGGGCGCGATTATCCCGCCGCAGAGCTCACAAGGGAGGGTGAAAGAATGAAGGTTTCCATCGACGCCATTCTCGGTTCGGCACGGAAGATAAACAATCAGCGGCAGGTGGGGGAGGAGTCGCCCGACGGCAAACGCGGAGACGGTCTTCGCTCCGACAGGGTCGAGATAGAGAACAGGGTAGCCTCCCGTATCGACAACATCCAGAAAGAGCTGCGCGAGATTCAGACCTCGCTTACGCGAAACCAGATTATACGCGACGGCATAGCGCGCCTTCAGGAGGACATGGCCAGGGGCGGAATGGGCTCCGTGGCGATTCTTGATGAAACGCGTTTCGAAGGGCAGGCGGTCCTTCGCGAGTTTGTCGGCCAGGCCGATTCGCCCTCGGTGCTCGCCGCGCGGCGGGAGAACATAGGCGGCCTTATAGCGGGCGACGTGGCGAAGCTCACACGCCTGCAGGTGGAGGTGGAGAACATTACGGCGAGCAACGTGGTGAACGGCGAGAGGATAGGCGCTCTTGTGGGATCGGTGGAGGAGGCGCTTGGGGCGCGGGAGGCCGCCTCGCTCGGCAGCATTTCCAGCCTCAAAGAGGAGACCGTGAGCCGCCTGGTGCGCTAAGGAAAACGCCGTTTTTTATGCATGCGAAAGACGCGGGCGGCCGCGTCTTTTTGCGTGGTGGGGGGGCGGTTCTATATAATCATTCAAGATATCGTTTGATATCCATTGCCCCGTGAAAAACTCCGAGGATCTCGATCAGGTTCTCGGTTTTTATCAGATATGCTATCCTGTAGCGTCCGTATAAAAGAATTCTTATTTCCCGATTGGTTTCCTGATAACGGTAGCCGATGTCGGGAAAGCGTGAAATCAGGCCCGTTTTCTCATAGAGAATTTTAACGGCGCGCTGTGCCGCCTCGGGATTGTCTTCCGCGATATAATCGTAAATTTGACGCATACAGTTGGCGGCTTCTTCGGTCCATCTTATCTCCGCCATGAATCGATTCTTTTACCCATTTCATCGTTGCTGATACATTTCCCGGCATCCGAATCGGAAAGCCCCCGCTCGACCATGTTGTTGAACGCGATTTCCCGCATTATTTCCATGTAGGTACTGTCGTCAGGCTGATCCTGGACTATCCGTATGATCATTTCCTTGACCGATGGCATTCTGCAACCTCCTTCGGAGTAATTTTCCCGCGGTCGCTACTTCCCCTTGTTCTGCTTCTCGTACTCTTCTTTCGACATAGTGGTGGCCTGCACCCGGTAGCGCTTGATGCTGTCCTTCGAGAAGTCGTCCTCGAAGACGATTTCCCTGCCGTTGTAGACCTTGAGATCGGCGATCCTGAGCGCCGCGTTCCGGTTGGAGAAGCCGATCTTTCCGCCCGCAAGCGCCTCGGGCGCCTCGGCCTCCAGGCGCTTTTTTCCGTCCAGGTACAGGGTGGCGCGGTTCTTCTTAACGCGCACCTCGGCCCGGTACTCGCGGTTGAATTCGAGCGGGACGTCTTTAGTCGCGTAATCGGTGATGACGAAGTTACCCTT
>Ga0116172_10000825_pt1 | contig 29481 bp, 43 predicted proteins | sample AD_UKC083_MetaG_FD_89799 | JGI IMG/M metagenome (GOLD analysis project Ga0116172, IMG submission 89799) | Active sludge microbial communities of municipal wastewater-treating anaerobic digesters from USA - AD_UKC083_MetaG | ecosystem: Engineered > Bioreactor > Anaerobic > Digestate | place: USA... | reverse complement strand
GCGCTCCTTATCTTTGGGGAGGAGACGGACAAAAACCATATCCGAAACCCACTGCTGCATCTTTTTGATTTCTTGATGAGTAGTGGTATTGGCTGCTATTTCACGGATATTTTCCGGAGTGATATCCGGATTTTCCTGAAGATATGGGACAACCACTTTTTCTTCCCAAAGATCATAGATCTTTTTCAGATGTTCCTCTTTCATAAAGAATTTGGAAATCTTCTGAAGTTTGAAACTGACCAGATCCTTGAGCTTTTTTTCTCCGATGTTTTGGACGAACACACCAAATGCCTTATTAAACTCATCGAAATGAAACTCAGAAATCAGATTTTTGTGGTCCTCAAAACTTTTTTTAGTTTGTTCAATTTCTGCTTTTGCGTCAGCAAGGAAAATTTCAAATCTCCTCGCGGCCATGTTTTCCGCAAAAAGAATTCCCTTTTCAACATCCTCAATATCTTTGAGAGTAGACGATGTTCGGATTCTTTCCTGAAGATCCAAAATTCTTTCTTTAAAGATTTTGTAAGCCTCTTTTTCCGTAATAGGCTCTTTGGCCTCTGGCGGAAAATCTAAGTAAAAATTTACCATTTTCTTTTACCCCTCTATCTTTTGTTTTTAAACTCTTACCAACATATATAAAAGGAGCCTTATTGTAAAAGAACATCATACAAAGATAGCATATTTTTACTATTTTGTCAAGGGTGCATCTTGCTTTTTTCCTTAATATTAGCTAAAATATCAACATAATCACAATTTTAGCTAATATTAAATAAAATTATGTTCAATCCTATTGTGGAAAATGTTAAGCCAAGTAAAGATTATGCATTACTTGATAGCGGGGATGGAGAGAAACTGGAACGCTATGGGCAGTATGTTTTGCGTCGTCCGGATCCGCAAACGCTTTGGCCGAAAAGTTTAGATGACAGTATTTGGAATAAAGCAGATGGTTATTTTGAACGTGCGGGGAAAAACGCTTCTTGGAAGTTCAACAAACAATTGCCGGAACGTTGGGAGATAGAATATGAAGGTTTGAAATTTTGGATCAAGCCCAGCGCTTTCAAACACACCGGGTTATTTCCCGAACAAGCTAGTAATTGGCGATGGTTTGGCAAGTTGATTGAAGAAAAAACAAAAAAAGGCGAGGAAGTGAATGTTTTGAATTTGTTCGGTTATACCGGAGGCGCAAGTTTGTATGCAGCGAAATGTGGAGCCAAAGTGTGTCATGTTGATGGTAGTAAGAGTGCTATTGGTTGGGGACGAGATAACGCGGAAATTTCAGGGCTCTCCGACAAACCTATCAGATGGATATTGGATGACGCGATGATGTTTGTAAACAGAGAAATCAAACGCGGGAAAAAATACGACGGCATTATCATGGATCCGCCGGCTTTCGGTCATGGTCCGACAGGTGAGATGTGGAAAATAGAAGAAGATTTTTTGAAACTGCTTGATGCTACGCAACAAATTTTGGCCGATAAACCCTTATTTTATCTTATCAACGGTTATGCTTCTGGATATTCGGCGATTGCGTATGGAAATTGTTTGTTGCCGATGCAGAAAAAGTTTGGGGGAAATATTGAGATTGGAGCGTTGACGATTGAGGAAGAGAAAAGTGGGAGATTGTTGCCGTGTGGAATTTTTGGACGGTGGTCTAAATAATAATAAAAAATATTGGATATAAAATATTGAATATTAAAAAATTATCCGAAAGGGTAATTTTTTGTTCCCCTCCCTTTCTCAAGGGAGAGCCTGCTCGTCCGTAGCTTTGGCGAAGGCGGAGGTTAGGGGAGAGTCTTTGTCTCCCTTGTTATTCCAACATCCTTCTTACTAAACACTTTCATCCTGCTATCGCAGGTTTGTCTACTTTCTTTTTTAGAAAAAGAAAGTAGACGGAAAGAAAAATCGCTCACTGTTAAAAATTCTCACAATTTTGTAAAATTCACCATGCTTCCCGCCCTTGCGTGCAAGGGCGGGATTAACGCTCCGCTCATTAACAAAATTTGTTCGTATTTTTAAATGTTCGCCCTTGTGATTGTTGGTCAAAGATTCGCTCCAGCTCATCGCAACTGCTAGTTGTTTTTTTCAAATGCGAGGAGGGGCGAGTTGTTGGTGGTTGTAAATTTGCTTTATATTAGAGAAAATAAACCCTTGACAAAAGTGCCAAAATGTGCTATGATACTCCGTTCTTTGAAAAATAAATTACTGCGGTTTTCTTTTGGTTTATTTAAATTTAAGTAGTTCAAAAGAAAGCCGTAGAAATAATCTTTCGGCTATTTCAAATTAGCGTCTGTTTGTTTTTAAGAAAATAATATGTTTGACAATGGTGTCAGGCGTAAAGTTTCGTTTAGCAATCAGATGTGGGAGAATGAAGATGGGAAAAAATTTTGTAACACCCAACCAGATGAAAGAATTCTGGGAACTGGTAGAAAAAGGAAAAATTAACAGAGAGAATTTTCAAAAATTTCTTTCTAATCCGGAAAATATTATCAAGAATAATAAAATTGTTGATGATATTTATTCGGCCATTGTGGATTACAACATGTCGCTCGCCGAGATGATCAAAGTCGGTAAATACGACTATGTCAATGGTGAGATCGCTTCCAAAAATTTCCCGATTATGGGAAGTGGTAAGGTGGATATTTCTTTTGAATTAGTTCATCTTAACAAATCAGCCAGCTCAGAGGAAGTTCTTCTCCACATGGAAAAGAACAATCTTCGTCCGGCTACTCTTGCAGAACTTTTGGCTTTCGGGGCGAAATATCCCGAAATTCAACGGGAGTTTCCCGTTGCGTGCTTGGGCTCTTCCTGGGTCTATCGCGTGGGTCATCGCGGCGTGCCTTGTCTCTGCAGGTACGACTCTAAGCGTCGCCTCAGCCTCGACTGGTTTGGCCACGGCTGGGGTGACGTCTGGCGTTTCCTGGCTGTCCGCAAGGTATCATAATTTTTCTTGGTTTCTTGTGTCCTTGGTACTTGTTCCTTGGACACTTGGATTCTTGGTTCGTTATTTATACTCCTGCATGTTATGTGCAGGAGTTTTTTTACCCAAAAACAAAATTCGCCCTTTTGGACGAATTTAAATTTTTTTATATTAGCGAAAATAGACCACCTTGTCCGCCCGTAGTCCAAAAGGGCGAAGGAGGGTTGACAAAAGTGTTAAAATACACTACAATATGCAGTTGGTAAATTTCGTTCCTTATACATTAAAAAATTTTTTGATTGGAGAGAAAAATGGAAAAAGTATTAGAACTTCGCTATCCAGTCTCGGTGGATTATAATGTTCCGCTTGCTGATATGATCAAAGCTGGAAATTATGGTTGGGTTAGCCGTGATATTACTAATTATAATTTTCCGGTTAAAAAAAGTGGTAAAGTTGAACTGAATCTGCAGTTTGTTCATTCGAAGAGAGATGTTAGTTCTCCAGAAATTGCTACTCATTTGAAGGATATCAGCTTCCGTCCGGCAACCCTGTTTGAACTTCTTGCTTTCGGGATGAAATACCCTGAAGTTCACAGAGAGTTTCCTATAATCGCCCTTGGTTCTCTTTGGAGAAATAGCGATGGTTTTGTGGCAGCGCCTTTATTTGGTATAAGTAAAGATTATGTTCGTGAACTTAAACTTCAATGGATTGGCTTCGATTGGAGTAATAATCCACATTTCCTCGTCGTTTTTCAGTCGTTATTAGACAATGATTGGTGTGATTGGTAGAGTAGCCCAAAGAGTTTTTATTGGCGAATTGTTTTGTTCTTTATACTCCTGCATGTAATGTGCAGGAGTGTTTTTTTACCCAAAAACAAAATTCGCCCTCTCGGACGAATTTAAATTTTTTTATATTAGCTAAATTAGACTACCTTGTAGGGCGTAGCTTTAGTGAAGCCTTGTTGACAAAAGTGCCAAAATGTGCTATGGTATCACATTGTTCTCTAACAATTTAAAAGGAGCAAAAAATGAGCATAACAGTTTACAAAAAAATTAAGAAGGAAAGAAAAAAGAAATCTAAACTTCATAATCCTTGTAAAAAAAAGAAAATCGCTTGTAAGGGTGATAAAATTAAGAAGAAGCCTGGAAAAAAAGCTATTACAAGAAGAGTAAAATATGTGAAATAATTTTTTATCTGAAAAGATTTGGAGAGAAAGATGAATTTATCCAAAGTTGAATCTTTGCCAACCGAAATGAAGGTTGGTGATCGTATCTACGAAATTTTTTGCTTCCTCAAAAAAAACGAAGAAAAAATTAATAGCTATGAAATGACTAGGCGGGCAAAAGAGATGAATGCCCATCTAGGAGAAGATGACGCACAATACTTACTGGACCACCGGCAAGATATTCCAATTATTTTGAGAGATAAGGTAACATTTGTTTTTACAGATTGGAATCGTTATCCTGATGATTTAAGTGAAGTCTATTTTGTTTATTATGCTGGTAATTGTTGGGTCGGGAACTGGTACCACCTTGGTGGCGGTCCATTATTTGGTGAAGGTTTTTTTCTTCGTCCCAAGTAATTTTTGGATAGGTTCGTTCTTTATACTCCTGCATGTAATGTGTAGGAGTCTTTTTTTACCCAAAAACAAAAATTCGTCCTTTCGGACGAATTTTAATTTTTAAATCTTGCAATCTTGTAATTTTGCAATTTGATTAATATCCAAGCATGGATAAAATACCAAGCATGCCGTGGAAAAAACCCATTGCTAGAGAAATATACGCCATACGGAAATGCCACTTTGGCGGGATGGTCATATTGCCTTTGGTGTTCATTCTGCCAATATACGCGGTGAATAGAAAACAAAGGAACGTAAAAATTCCTCCCCAAACCACCATCGGCAGACCGAGGATTTGGGAAAAAGCCAATTGTCCGATCATATTGATTAAATTAAGAATTAGTAATACTATTATAACATAAAACAAAATTATTTAATATTTAAAATTTAAAATTTAAGATTTAAAGATTGTGAGTGTTTGTCATTGCGAGGAATGTAATGACGAAGCAATCCCACGAAGTTCAGAAAGCGGTGGGATTGCCACGACCCTCCGGGTCTCGCAATGACGACGCAGTTCGTAATTTCGTAATTTTTCGTAAGTTCGTACGTATTTATTGTAACCTATGCCTACGCTAAAAGTATTATATGAAGACAATCATCTCATAGCCGTTATTAAACCGGCTGGTTTGGCGACTCAGGGCGATGAAACAGGAGATGTTTGTTTGATGGATATTGTCAAAGATTATCTCAAAGAAAAATATAAAAAAACCGGAAATGTATTCTTAGGTTTGCTTCATCGACTGGATAGACCGGTTAGCGGAATTGTTTTATTTGCCAAAACCAGTAAAGGCGCATCACGATTGTCAGAGCAAATTCGTAACCACGAAATGAAAAAAGAATACTCAGCATTGGTCATAGGAAAATTGAAAAATAAAAAAGGTACGCTCATCAATTTTCTCAAACACAATGAAAAAAATAATAAAGCGGAGATTTTTGACAGGGAAGTTGCGGATAGTCAACGCGCGGAACTGGATTACGAAGTGGTAAAAGAAATAAAAGGAAATACGTTGGTAAAAATAAATCTCAAAACCGGACGCCACCATCAAATTCGCGCTCAATTTGCGCATTTGGGGCACCCACTTCTTGGCGATATCAAATACGGCGCCAAAAATCCGCTACCTGACAAAAGTATTGCTTTGTTTGCGGATAAACTTACTTTCAAAACCGCGACGGGTGATAAAGAAATAGTTTTGGAAGAGTCATTTTTAGAAAAAATATAAATTTTAAAAAGATTGACCTGTTTTTAATTTTTTTGTTATACTACATATATAGTATAGTTCTTTTAAAATTTTTTATCCTGGTTTTCTTTTGGTTATATTTTATTAAATAAATAAATCAAAAGAAGACCAAGGATAAACCGAAGGTCTTTCAATTAGTGTTCATCAGTTATTAAAAAGAGATATGTTTGGCAATAGTGCCAGATGTAAATCTTTGTGTAACAATGAATGCGGGAGAATTCAAATGAGAAAAAAGCTGTTACCCTCACTTTCAATCACGATTGATCAAATTGGAGAACTCCTTCTTCAAGGCAGAGCAGGTCGTATTACCAGGGAAAACCTTCAAAAATTTTTGATGGATCCTGATGGGAGAAATTCTCTGGTGTATCCAATCGAGATTGATTATGGCAAAACCATTGAAGAAATGGTTAAAAGTTATAAAAATCTCAAAGTGGAACATGCAGACAAGCTTATTTCAAAAAATTTCCCTTTTGATCCAAGCAGAGGGATCGTAAAAGTAAATTGTAGAACTATCAATTTACCAAAACATCCTAGCAAAGAGGAATTGGAAGAAATGTTGAAGAAAGAAAAAGTGAGATTTCCGACTATGGAAGAAGTTTTGTCATTCGGGAACACATATCCGAATATTCACGAAAAGGATAAGACGATTTGTTTCGGTCCTCATATTCTTTTAGAAAGCAAAACTAAAGACAAAACATGGGACGGAATTCCTTTGACTCCTCAAATCGAAATTAAAAACTCTGAGTCAAAAGAGAGACGTATTTCTTTTAAGTATGGAAATGAAGATCTCAATCTTTTGGAACAGTTTGGGGGAGAAATTTCTGTTTCCCACGATTATTATCTGACTGTGATGATATAATCAAATCGCCCTGCATCCGTGCGGGGCTTTTTTTATTTTTAAACCCTTGTTATAATGATTTTACTATGGAAAAGATACTTGATTTACACATCCACTCCAAATATTCCCGCGCGTGCAGTCGTGATTTGGAATTGCCCAAAATTGCCACTATGTGCGTGAAAAAAGGGATAGACATTGTCGCTACCGGCGATTTTACGCACCCGAAATGGTTTGAGCATATCAAAGAAAATTTGGAAGAAGTTGGTAAGACAGGGTTGTTTAAATTAACTACCTCACCTCAGTCCTCTCCTTATAAAGGAGAGGAGGGTAACCCGACACGCTTCATACTTGGTACGGAAATTTCTTGTATTTATCGCGATAAAGAAAAATGTCGCCGTGTGCATTTGCTAGTTTTCGCGCCAAGTTTACAAGCAGTGGAAAAAATTAATGCGGATTTTGATAACCTCGGACTTAACCGCCGATCCGATGGTCGGCCGATTATCGGATTATCCGCAAAAAAACTTTTGGAATTGATTTTACGCGCTGATAAAAGATGTTTTATGATTCCGGCGCATGCTTGGACTCCTTGGTTTGCGGTTTTCGGTTCCAAATCCGGTTATGACAGTTTGCAAGAATGTTTTGAAGAGCTCACCGACCAAATCGGTGCGATTGAAACGGGGCTCAGCAGTGATCCGACTATGAATCATCGTTTGGAAAAGCTGGATAAAATCACACTGGTGTCCAATTCCGATGCGCACAGTTTGGAAAAACTTGGACGCGAGGCTAATGTGTTTTCTTTTGCCAAAGAAAGTGAAATTACCTATGATGAAATCAAAAAAATAATTTTTACCGGAGACAGAAAAAAGTTTTTATACACGATTGAATTTTATCCGGAAGAAGGAATGTACCAATACGACGGCCATGCGGCTTGCGGTGTTTGTTTATCTCCCAAACAAAGTAAGAAAGAAAAAAATATTTGTCCAAAATGCAAAAAACCGTTAACTATCGGGGTGGAACATCGGGTGGATGATTTGGCCAGTAGGGAAGTGGGCGAAATTCCGTGGGAAAAATTTATTCCACATAAATACATTGTTCCGTTAGCTGAAATTTTATCGCAAATTTTGGAAGTTGGTCCCAAATCCAAAAAAGTTGTAGCCGAGTATGAACATCTGATCAAAAATATCGGCAGTGAATTTTATATTTTATTAAAAGCCGATAAAGAAGAAATAGAAAAGCACACCCATTATCCGGAACTTTGGTCGGCTATCAATAATATGCGCACCGGCCGGGTGGATCTTCAACCGGGATATGACGGGGTGTTTGGGAAAATAGGATTGGTAGGGGAGAAAGAAATAACCAAGCCAGTACAGAAGCAATTGATATAAAAACGCAACAAGTGTCATCCCCGCGGGCCAAAGGCCTCCCTTTGGGAAAGGCAGGGATCCAGGAAAGTTAAAAATTAAATATTGCCACCGGATTCCTGCTTTCGCAGGAATGACAGAAAAACTTTAAATGCTCGCCTTTGTGAACCAAAGACGGATTATTGAATAAAAAAAGACGGTCAGGATGGGGTGGGGATAGGAGTATTGACAAAACCGTCAAAATAGGGTAATGTAACTTGTTCTTTTTGTTTTTTATTTTTTTATTTTTTGGAGGTTTTCATGCACAGTGGAGACAAAGATGATGCTGTAAAAGTATCAAAAGACGGAGAAACCCAGGAAGAGTCTTCTGAAGTTGGTAGAATGTATGAAATAGCCCCTGTTTTCTTCACAAACGAAGATCCTGGAGTTGATAGATTTATTAACTATCAGAAAAAGTTTTTCGAAAGAAATTTCGACAAACTCTAAGCGTTGCTTTATTCAGGTGGCGCTTTTTTTATTTACCCCGTGAACTCCTGCCTTCGGCAGGGTCACCCGCTAAGGCGGGTGAAAGTTCACAGGGTAAACCCTAGTACCACCCTTGACTTATTTGTTTTAGTTTGGTATTATTTTATTCGAACGTAAACGTCTAAAAAGCGTTAAGAAATCGTGGCTGATTTTGAAACGTTATTTTTTGTTATTTAATTTATAAAATAAGCTCGTCATCGAGCTCAAAATCAAAGCATTTTTATGCCTACAATTAACCAAATCATCAGAAAAGGGCGCAGAGACAAAATTGTAAAAAGCAAAAACCCTGCTATGCAATTTACGATTGATAATTTACATCGTCGTAAAACCGTTTTTGCCAAAGGTTGCGCTTTTAAACGAGGTGTTTGCACCAAAGTTTATACTACTACTCCAAAAAAACCGAACTCAGCTTTGCGTAAAGTCGCCAAAGTTCGTTTGAGCAACGGCGTGGAAGTTATCGCTTATATTCCGGGCGAAGGCCATAACCTTCAAGAGCACTCCATCGTATTAATTCGCGGCGGTCGCGTAAAAGATCTTCCGGGTGTTCGTTATCATATTGTTCGCGGTGTTTATGATACTCAAGGTATCGAAAGTCGTCGCCGTGGTCGCAGTGTTTACGGAACCAAAAAACCGAAAGCAAAGAAAGCATAAAGGATGACGAAATACGAACAAATACGAAATTACGAACCGAAAAATATTTTCGTAATTACGCACCCTTTCGTATTTCGTATCTATTTATCAAATGTTTATTCTAAAAATAAAGTTTAATATATATGCGTGGAAAAAAAGCAATTAAAAGAGAAATTATTCCTGATCCGAAATACGGCAGTGTATTGCTTGCCAAATTCATCAATTATGTGATGCAAGACGGTAAAAAAAATACAGCTCAAAGAATAGTTTATGAATCTTTGGACAAGATAGCGGCTTTGGCCAAAAAAGATGCCATGGTTGTTTTTGAAGAAGCTATTCGTACAGTAGCTCCGCAAGTGGAAGTTCGTTCCAAAAGAGTTGGTGGTGCCAATTATCAAGTACCGCTCCCGGTTCGCGGTGAACGTCAAAATTCTTTGGCTTTCCGTTGGATTATCGGTGCGGCCCAAGCTAAAAAAGGTCAACCAATGGCTCAAAAATTGGCAACTGTTTTATTTGAAGCTTCCCAAGGATTAGGTGATGCTATCAAGAAACGCGACGATGTCCACAGAATGGCTGAAGCTAACAAAGCTTTTGCTCATTTTGCCAGATTCGCCAAATAATATTTGTGTCATCGCGAGGTTCGCTTAGGCGAACCGTGGCGATCCCACCGTGGGATTGCTTCACCCTTCGGGCTCGCAATGACAATACTAAAAAACTAAAAATTATTTAACTATGCCTCGTGAATATCCTTTGGATAAAACTAGAAATATCGGTATCATGGCTCACATTGATGCCGGCAAAACCACTTTTTCCGAACGCGTTTTGTTTTATACCGGACGCAAACACAAAATCGGTGAAGTACATGAAGGTGCTGCGGAAATGGATTGGATGGAACAAGAAAAAGAACGCGGTATCACCATTACTTCCGCCGCTACAACTTGTTTTTGGAAAAATTATCGTATCAATTTGATTGATACTCCAGGGCACGTAGATTTTACCGTAGAGGTAGAGCGCTCTTTGCGTGTGCTTGACGGTGCTGTTGCTGTTTTTGACGGATCCCAAGGTGTTGAACCTCAATCGGAAACCGTTTGGCATCAAGCCACCAAATATGATGTGCCTCGTATCGCTTTTGCCAATAAAATGGATAAAATGGGTGCGGATTTTTATATGACTATGGCTTCTATCAAAGAACGATTGAGTAAAAATGCCGTTGCTATCCAGTTGCCAATCGGCGCAGAAAGTACTTTTTCTGGTATCATTGATTTGATAGAAGAAAAAGCTTATAAATTTGAAGGTAAAAATGGTGAAAATATCGTAGAGATTCCAATTCCTGAAGATATGAAAGACAATGTCGTCAAATATCGCGCGGAAATGATTGAAAAAATTTCCGAAGCCAATGATGAAACTATGGGAAAATTTTTGAACGGCGAAGCTTTGTCTGTTGAAGAAATTAAAAAAGCTATTCGTGAAATGGTTATTGCCAATCGTTTGTTCCCGGTAATGTGCGGTTCTGCTTTGAGTAATATCGGCGTACAGCTAGCTCTTGATGCAGTTGTAGCTTATTTGCCGGCTCCAACCGATGTGCCGGAAATCAGAGGAACTGATCCGGAAACCGGAGAAGCCATGGCTCGTAAAGCTGATGACAACGAACCTTTTTCCGCTTTGGCTTTCAAAGTGGCTACCGATCCGTTTGTTGGTCGTCTTATTTTCTTTCGTGTATATTCAGGTAAGGTAACTTCCGGTTCTTATGTTTTCAATTCTTCCAAAGGCGAAAAAGAAAGAATCTCTCGTATCGTGCGTATGCATGCCAATCACCGCGAAGATGTGAATGAAGTTTTTGCCGGTGAAATCGCCGCTGCTATCGGTCTTAAAGACACTATTACCGGTGACACTCTTTGCGATGAGGCTAAACCGATTGTTTTGGAAAAAATCACTTTTCCGGAACCGGTTATTTCCGTCGCGATTGAACCGAAAACCAAAGCTGACCAAGAAAAAATCGGCATGGCTTTGCAAAAACTTACCGAAGAGGACCCCACTTTCCGTGTTCATACTGATGAAGAAACTCTCCAAACTATCATTGAAGGTATGGGTGAGTTACATTTGGAAATTATCGTTGATCACATGAAACGTGAATTTAAAGTGGAAGCCAATGTCGGCGCTCCGCAAGTAGCTTACAAAGAAACTATCAAAAATTCTTCCGAAGCCGAAGGGAAATACGTCAAACAATCCGGCGGTCGCGGTCAATACGGTCACTGCTGGTTACGCGTGGAACCGCAAGACGACAAAACCAAAGGCAATTTTGAATTTATTGATGCCATCAAAGGCGGTGTTGTTCCTCGTGAATATATCCCGGCGATTGAAAAAGGTATCAAAGAAGCTATCACTCGCGGTATCCAAGCAGGTTATCCGGTAGTGGATATCAAAGTTACATGTTACGACGGTTCTTATCACGAAGTTGATTCTTCTGAAGCTGCTTTCAAAATGGCCGGCTCTATGGCGTTTCAAGATGCTTGTCGTAAAGCTAATCCGATAATTTTGGAACCTATTATGAAAGTGGAAGTTTTGGTTCCGGAACAATTCATGGGTGATGTTATCGGCGATCTTAATTCCAAACGTGGTCAAATCCAAGAAATGACAGATCGTGGACAGCTCAAAGCCGTGCGCGCTATCGTGCCATTGGCGTCCATGTTTGGTTATACCACCAACTTGCGTAATATCACGCAAGGTCGCGCCAGCTCTACCATGGAATTTTCTCATTATGCTGAAGTTCCGGGTAATGTCGCGCAAAATATTATCTCAGGAAAACAAAAATAATCACTTTGTTTAATAAAAAAATCTCTCCGTTTTTACGGAGAGATTTTTTGTTTTTATTTTTTAGGCTCTGCCTATTCTTTTTCTAGCTTGTTCCAATTCTTTTTGTTCCAGTTCTTCCTGGGAAATGATTTTGGTTTTTGATTCTTCTCCTTCAAATTCATCCTCATCATAAAGAAAAGGATTGGATATGTGGATTTCTTCCAAATCTTTGATGTTTTGTTCGGTCAATACACTGCGACTTTTCAAGTCTTCGCGCTCCGCAATTTTCAACCTTTCTTCAAAAGGTATTTTTGATTCTTTTTCTATCTCTTTATTTATGCGTTTTTGTCTAAACTTCATTTCTTCGGCTTCTTTGGCTTCTGCCAAGTCCCATTTCTTTTTGTTGTTTGTTTTGGTCATATGATTTTTATGTTCTTGCGGATTAAAACCCGCTGTTTCTGATCTCATATATTTAAAATTATTTTTTAAGTTGTTATTAGATTGTCTAAATCATTTTTTTCCGCAGAATTGACAGCCAGAGATTTTAAAACTTGTTCAAAGAACGATTTTCCTTTTTCACCGGACTCTTTTGAGATGTTTTGAACTAAATTTTCAGGGCTTTCTTTTAGATAACTGCTAATTATTTGTATGTTCTTTTTACCTTTCTCTACCAACTTCATAGAATCGGCGCTACCGGGATCATAATTTTCAGCTAGGTTTTCTATTTGTTTTAATTTTTCCAATACAAGCTTATCTTCCAAACTTATGGGTTTTCCATTTACCATTTCAAAGCCTTCTCTTAGATAATCTTTGTAATCTATCGGCTTAGAGATCCAATCGGTTTGTTTGGAAATATCAATTAAAAAATTTCTAAAATTTTTCAATGATTCCGTTAATTTTTTTTCCGCAATGATTTCGCCTCCGCCTTCGGTTTCTCCAATAAGTTTTTCTTGTTTTAGCAATTCAGTTTCGTTATGTTTTTCAACTTCCATTAAAAACATCCAAGTGATATATAGGTCATTGAATTCCAATTTTTCTTCTTGGATTATTTTTTTAATAAAGATTTCTTTTTCTTCCGGAGAATTTAATTTTTCATATTCTAAAAACAATTTCCTCATTTTTTGATAGTAACCTTTTTTAAGTTCGTTGTTTTTAAATTCAGTGTATTCTATATCCGGTTTTAAGGGTTTTTTTACTTTCTTCATATCTTCTTCAGCCATCTTTTCCAACACTTTTAATTTTTCTGATAATGCAGGGTCTGTGGAAGTGATATAAAAATCATCCTTTTTTTCAGGCTCTTTGTCTTTTTTTAAAAATTCACGATTTGTAGGAAAAGAATTTTCCATATTTTTGTTTTATATTAGCCAATAAACGTTGTATTATAGCACATTTTAGCATGTTTGTCAAGCCCTTTTTGGAGCTTTTTGGCTAATACTAGCCAAAATAGATTTTTTAGTTCTATCAATATTTTATCATAAAATTTAAAAAAATCAAAATAGCTAATATTTCTTATAGTTATAGTCCATAGTCTGTAGACCGAAGTCCGAAGACCATCTTGACTTTTTCTTAACCAATGTTACAATAAAAAAACTTTTTAATAACTATTTTTATGCTTAATAAAATTTTAAAAGACTTGTTCAAATTATTGCGTCAAACCGAGGGTAGAGGTGTCTTGGCAGATAGTGATAACGGTGATTTATACGTTATTTTACCGGCTACCGAGTATGAGCGATTAACTGCTGGTACACATCATCAAATAGCCAATCTCAACGAAGAAGAAATGCTGGAAAAAGTTAATAAAGAAATAGCTTTTTGGCATTCTTTGCAAGAAGAAAGGCAAAAATACGAGGAATTTGAGGAAATTTTGCGTAAAAATAAAGAAAAAAACAGTATAGACAAGGCTTTGGAACGTTTAGTCAAAGAAGACAGGAAAAGAGCTGAAAATCAAGTAAATTTTGGCCAAAATCAGAGAAAAAACGCTTTTGGACCAGGATTAGTCTCTCTAAAAGATGTTTTAACCACCCAGGATGTTTTTCGTCGTCGAGATTTGAAAAAAGAGGAATTTGAGCAGAAATTACGCAAAAAAATCGATCCGGAGCAAGAGTTTTTTGCCAATAATTTTTTTCAAGAAGAGGGGTTAAATGATGTTCCTGAGGAAGAAGAGAGATTTTATTTGGAGCCAGTTGAATAACATACAACTTATGGTTTATAAACCATAAGTTATTAGTCGCAAGTAACAAGTCAAACAGAGGGCTAGATTATGCACAAAATGTCCACAATCACCCTCTTGCCAAAAATATAATTATCTGTTATAATGCAAAGGCTATTAAAAAACAGCTGTTAACCCCAAAACGGTTATGAGCTGTTGTTTGATAACATTTTTTAATTTATTTTTTTCGCGGTTGGTTCACAAAACTTAAAACCCGACCACTCGGGAGAAGTGCCGCAATATTTATGTTAACCAATATGGCTGAGTTCGTAAGAAGCAAGCCACACGTCAACATTGGCACTATCGGCCACGTTGACCATGGTAAGACAACTCTTACCGCTGCTATTTTGTCAGTTTTAACTGCACATGGCATGACTGCCCAAAATAAGGGCGTTGATGATTTGGACAAAGCTCCAGAATCAAAAGCTCGCGGGATTACTATTTCTACCGCTCACGTAGAATATGAAACCCAAGCTCGTCACTATGCTCACGTTGACTGTCCAGGTCACGCTGACTATGTAAAAAACATGATTACCGGTGCCGCTCAAATGGATGGCGCTATTCTTGTAGTTTCCGCCACTGACGGTCCGATGCCTCAAACTCGCGAACATATCGTGCTTGCTCGTCAAGTAGGTGTGCCTTATATTATCGTTTTCTTGAATAAAGTTGATCAAGTTTCCGATCCGGAATTGATTGATTTGGTAGAAGCTGAAATTCGTGATTTGCTCAAAAAATATAATTTCCCTGGAGATGCCACTCCTATTATTCGCGGTTCCGCTTTGAAAGCTTTGGAAAATCCAAGCGACGAAGCAGCTTCCAAACCAGTTTTGGATTTGATGAAAGCTGTTGACGAATATATCCCAACTCCTCAACGTGATATTGATAAACCTTTCTTGATGCCGGTTGAAGATGTGTTCTCTATCGAAGGCCGTGGTACTGTAGTTACCGGTCGTATTGAACGCGGTGTTATCCATATCAACGATGAAATTGAAATCGTTGGTTTGAACGAAGAACCTTCCAAAACCGTTATTACAGGTATTGAGATGTTTAATAAACAACTCAAAGAAGGTCAAGCTGGAGACAACGCAGGTTTGTTGCTTCGTGGTACCAAAAAAGAAGATGTAGAAAGAGGTATGGTTTTGGCCAAACCTGGTTCTATCACTCCTCATACCGAATATGAAGCTCAAGTTTATGTATTGAAACAAGAAGAAGGCGGTCGCCATAAACCATTTTTCAACGGTTACAAACCACAGTTCTATATCAGAACTACCGATGTTACCGGTGAAGTTACTTTGCCTGCTGGCACTGAAATGGTTATGCCTGGCGATACCGTATCTATCACTGTTAAACTTATCAAACCGGTTGCTATGGAAGACAAGATGAACTTCGCTATCCGCGAAGGTGGGCGCACTGTCGGTTCCGGCGTGGTAACTAAAATTATTAAATAATTATGGCCGAGGGGGTGCAAGCAATTGCGCCCCCTTAAGCTGTAAAGTTCTTTAATACCAATAACATGACAGAAAAAAATACGACAACCAAGAAAGTCGCTGAAGTAAGCCGAATCAGGATCAAAATTCGCGCTTATGACAATAAAATTATTGATCAAGCTACCAAAACGATTATTGAAACCGCGCAACGTAATGGCGCTAAAGTTATCGGTCCGGTACCGCTTCCAACCGAAGTGAATAAATTTACCGTTAACCGTTCCACTTTTGTGCACAAAGATGCTCGTGAACAATATGAAATGCGTGTCCATAAACGTTTGATTGATATTTTGGATGCTTCAGCAAAATGCATTGATGCTTTGATGAGCTTAAATTTGCCATCCGGTGTTGATGTTGAAATCAAAATGTAAATTAAAAAAAGTTATTTACAACAAGGAAAGTTTTAGCTCTTGACAAGAGTCAAAAAATGACTTAGAATAGGGCAAAATTTTATTATTGAATTTTTAACTAAATAAGATTACCGAACTTTTTAGTCCGGTCAAAAACATTTAGGCAAAGAATTTGATAAAACAAATAGAAAGGAATTAGCTAACAAAAATAAATGTATTGTATTAAGCCATAAACTCTTTTTAAAAGAGTCTTCTGCGATATTAAAGAGGGAGCAGATAAGGGCTAGAAGCAGTATCATTGATGATAGAAATATCGATGTTAGCGCTTCTAGTTTTTTTGTTAAGCACCTCATTATAAAACCAAAATAATGAGAGGCCAATGACAGTTAATTTTTATGAAATTTATTTTAGGACAAAAAATCGAAATGTCGCAGGTATTTTTACCAAGCGGTGAAGTGGTCCCGGTAACCAAAATTCAAGCCGGACCGTGTTTTGTAGTACAAGTTAAGGATGGAAACAAAGATAATAAAAAATCTTTGCAAATCGGTTTTGGCGAGAAAAAAGAATTTCGCTTAAACAAACCTCAAAAAGGACATCTCAAAGATGTCGCGCCGGTAAAATTTTTAAAAGAATTTTCCACTGACAAAGTTGATGGTGTAGAAAAAGGAGATTTAATAACCGCAGAAAGTTTTGTTGCCGGTGACGTTGTTAATGTTATAGGTTTTTCCAAAGGACGCGGTTTTGCCGGGGTAGTAAAAAGACATCATTTTGGCGGCGGTCCGGCTTCTCATGGACATAAAGATAATTTGAGAGCTCCTGGTTCTATCGGTGCTGGTGGGGTGCAAAGAGTTTTTAAGGGTATGCGCATGGCTGGACGCATGGGTGGTGAACAAGTAACTATAAAGAATTTGGAAATTGTCCAAGTTAATCCTGATGAAAATATTATTTATATCAAAGGAGCCGTGCCTGGTGCTCGTAAAGGATTATTGATAATCGAAGGAGAAGGTGAATTGAAAATTACCAAAAAAAATAAAGAGGTCGAAGTTAAACAAGAAAATATTCCGGTGGAAGAAGTTAAAACCGTAAATGAAGAAGTAAAGACTGAGGAAACCCCGGTTGAAAATAACGCTTAAAATTTCTAAAAATATGAAAACAGCAGTTTATAATCTTTTGGGTAAAGAAACAGGTTCCGCGGAATTAAATGACGCTATTTTTGGCGTAACTATCAAACCGGAAGTTGTTCATCAAGTATTTGTCGCGCAAAGTAGCAATATTCGCGAATCTATCGCTCATACCAAATCCAAAGGCGATGTTAGTGGCGGAGGTAAAAAACCTTGGAAACAAAAAGGCACCGGTCGCGCTCGTCATGGGTCTATCCGTTCTCCTCTTTGGAGAGGCGGTGGTGTAACTTTTGGTCCGACCTCAGAACGCAATTGGAAGATGAAAATCAATAAAAACACCAAACGTTTAGCTATAAAAATGTGTTTGACCGACAAAGTTCAAAGCAATGTTTTTTATGTAGTGGAAGATTTCGGTTTTGATAAAGCAAAAACCAAGGCTGTAGCCGAATTTTTGAAAAATTTACCGAATCAAAATAAAAGTTATTTGATATTAAACGATGAAAGCAATAAAGACTTGCTCAAAATGAGTCGTAATCTCAAAAAGGTCAACACTATTCGCGCCAAAGACACCAATGTTTTGGATTTGTTGAGCAGTGAAGCTGTTATTGTTAGCAAGCTCGGTTTACAACAGTTGGAAGCTAATCTGGTTAAATAATTTTTTAAGATTTCAAAAATATGACCAGCGAAAATAAAAATTACAAAGCTCATAAAATCATCATTCGTCCCTGGGTGACTGAAAAAATGGCCGTACAAGCCAGTGTTAATAAATATGGTTTTTTGGTTAATCCAAAAGCGACTAAAAAGGAAATCAAGGAAGCTATTGAAGAGATTTATAAAGTAAAACCAGTAGCTGTTAATATTGCCAATGTTCAAGGTAAAACAGTTTATCGCGGTAGAGTGGCCGGTAAAAGAAGTGATTATAAAAAAGCTGTAGTAACCTTGGCTTCCGGACAGACTATTGCTCAAGAAGGTGTTTAAATTATTTACGAACTACGAAATAGTACGAAAGTACGAAAATAATAATAAAATGTATGCCTATTAAAGTTTACAAACCAACATCTCCGGGACGCCGCATTAGTAGTGTGGACGCTTTTTCGGATTTGACCAAAAAAAGACCGGAAAAATCCTTGGTGACTTTTTTGCCAAAAAAATGCGGTCGTAACAATCAAGGTGTTATTACTGTTCGTCATCAAGCCGGTGGTGCAAAAAAATTGTACCGTTTGGTTGATTTTAAACAAGAAAAACTTGATGTGCCAGCTGAAGTTTTGGCTATAGAGTATGATCCCAATCGTGGTCCTCGCATCGCTTTGATTCAATATGCTGATGGCGTTAAATCTTATATCTTGGCTCCGGCCGATTTGAAAGTCGGTGATAAAGTTGTCTCTTCCAAAAATTTGGTAGAAGCTAAACCTGGCAACCGCATGCCTTTAATGCAAACACCGATAGGTCTTTTTATTTATAATATAGAAGTTACTCCGGGTAAAGGCGGTCAATTGGTTCGCGGCGCCGGAATGTCAGCTCAGTTTGTCGGTCTAGAAGGCGACTTTGCTTTATTAAAATTACCATCCGGAGAGATTAGAAAAGTCCGTAAAGAATGTATGTCGTCAGTGGGTTCTTTGAGCAATGCCGATCGTCGTCTTATCCGTTGGGGTAAAGCCGGTCGTATGCGTCATCGCGGTATCAAACCTACTGTAAAAGGTAAAAATATGAATCCGGTTGATCATCCGCACGGTGGTGGTGAGGGTCACTCTCCGATAGGTCAAAAAAGAGGTCCGATGACCGTCTATGGCCGCAAAGCTCGCGGGGTAAAAACCAGAAAACCGGGTAAATGGAGCGATAAATTTATCATTAAAAGAAGGGTTAAAAAGACCGCTTAATAAAAAATAAAAATATGTCCAGAAGTTTAAAAAAAGGATTATACGTTGATCCGCGAATACTGAAAAAAGTTTTAACAATGAAAGAAAGCGGAAAAAGACAGCCAATTAAAACTTGGTCTCGCGCTTGCGTTATTTCTCCGGAAATGGTTGGAACCACTTTTTTGGTTCACAACGGCAAAGATTTTATAAATGTTTTTGTTGAAGAAAATATGGTCGGCCATCGTTTGGGAGAATTTTCTCCGACCAAAAAATTTATTCGCCATGGCGGTAAGATGGCTAAAGAACAAGCTACACCCGCTCCGGCTCCTGCTGCGGCAGCTAAAAAATAATTAATCATATGAACCAGGAAGTTATCGCAAAATTAAGATTTTTGAGAATGGGTCCGCGCAAAGTTCGTTTGGTTACCGATTTGGTAAAAGGACGCAAAGCGCTCAGAGCCAGAGATGCTTTATCTTTGACTAATAAGAGTGCCGCTTTGCCGATTTTGAAATTACTCAATTCCGCTATCGCCAACGCTAAAAATAATTTCAAATTGGACGAAGAAACTTTGTTTATCAAAAATATTACCGTTGACGGAGGTCCGGTATTAAAACGTTGGATGCCTAAAGCTCACGGTCGCGCCACTCCGGTAAGACAAAGAACTTCTTATGTGACGATGATTTTGAAAACCGTGGAAAAGGCTGAGAAAAAAACCAAAACTAAAAAATAAATTTAAAACCTATGGGACACAAAGTACATCCGAAAATTTATCGCATCCCGAATATTTATGTTTGGGATTCCAGATGGTTTGGTAAAAAAGACCAACTTTCTCTTTTTCTTAAACAAGAAGTAGGCATTCGCGCTTTTTTGGAAAAGAAATTAAAAGAAGCGGGTATTGATTCTATCTGTTTGGAAAGAACACCCAAAGAAATGGTTATTACCATTTTAGCCGCAAAACCAGGGGTGATTATCGGTCGTAGCGGACAAGGATTGGAAGATATTCGCAAAGAAATTGAGAAAAAACATTTAGAACAAAAATTGAAAGTTAAAATCAATGTTTTACCTCTTAAACAACCGGCTCTTTCCGCTCAAGTTGTTGCTCAAGGCGCAGTTGCGGAAATTGAAAAACGTATTCCTTTCCGCAGAATTATGAAACAAGTTTTGGAAAAAGTTATGGCTGCCGGAGCCAAAGGGGTAAAAATCAATATGGCCGGTCGCTTAAACGGAGTAGAAATCGCCAGAAGAGAAGCTTTGTCAGCCGGTAAAATGTCTCTTATCACTTTACGCTCCGATGTGGACTATGCTTTTGCCGAAGCCCATACTATTTACGGTAAAATCGGCGTAAAAGTCTGGATCTATCACGGAGAAGCTTTTGGTCGTCGTGATAAATTTGAGAAAAAGGAAGAGAAGAAATAATTTAAAACACACATATGTTGTTACCTAAAAAAGTATTACATCGCAAATGGCAAAAGGGTCGCGGTCGTCAAAAAGGCATTGCCACTCGCAACAACACTATTTCTTTTGGTGAGTTTGGTTTGAAAGCCGAAGATTACGGTTGGATAACTTCTCGTCAAATTGAAGCGGCCAGACGCGTGTTGACCAGGTATGTCAGACGTGGTGGAAAAATCTGGATTCGTATTTTTCCGGATAAGCCGGTTACTCAAAAAGGCAACGAAACGCCGATGGGTGGCGGTAAAGGATCCCCGGATCATTATGTGGCCGTGGTTAAACCCGGAACTATCATTTTTGAAATGAGCGGTATCACTCGCGAATCGGCCAACGAAGCTATGGCTTTGGCTGGTCATAAATTCGGGGTGAAAACTCGTTTGATTTTGAAATAATTTTACGCATATGGACTTTAAAGAAATCAAAAATAAAACTCCGCAAGAAATCGAAAAAATCGTAAACGATTTGAAAGAAGAACTTCGCGGTTTGCGTTTCAAAGCCGGAGCGCAAAGTTTGAAACAAAATCATAAAATTTCGGAAACGAAAAAAAATATCGCTCGCTTGCAAACCGAACTTAAATTGCGTGAATCTAATAAATAATAAAATCGTATGGAAAATAAAAACAAAACTATCAAAAGCATTCGCGCCTTTGTCGGCGAAGTTGTTTCTCATTTGATGGAGAAAACCGCCGTGGTTAAAGTTGATATTTTAAAAATGCACCCTAAATACAAAAAAACTTATCGCGTCTCAAAAAAGTTTCATGTTCATGATGAAAAAAATGAAGCTAAGGTCGGCGATACGGTTAAATTTGTGGAATGTCGCCCTCTTTCCAAAACCAAGAAATGGCGTTTGACCCAAGTGATTAAAGAAAAAAAATAATTTTTCAAATATATGATTCAGCATCGTAGCATGTTGGCTGTAGCCGACAATACCGGCGCCAAAAAATTGCAATGTTTGCGAGTTTTGGGCGGTTACAAAAAAAGATACGCTCGTTTGGGAGATATTATCACTTGTTCGGTCAAAGAAGCGGCTCCTCGCGGGATGGTTAAAAAAGGTGAAGTTGTCCACGCTGTTTTGGTAAGAATACACAAAGAAACCAGACGTGTTGACGGAACCTATATCCGTTTTGACGAAAATGCGGCCGTAATCGTAGATAAGAAAAATAAAGAACCGAAAGGTACTCGCGTTTTTGGTCCGATTGCTCGCGAATTACGTTCAAAAGGTTTTCAAAAAATCATTTCTTTGGCACCTGAAGTTTTATAAAGAAATGAACTTGTTTTTAAAAATATGAATATTAAAACCAACGATAAAGTAAAAATTATCGCCGGAAAAGATCGCGGTAAAGAAGGTAAGGTAATTCAAGTTTTCAAGAAAGAAAACAAAATCGTGGTCGAAGGCGTAAATTTACTTAAAAAACACATGCGCTCTAGAAAACAGGGCGAAAAAGGTCAGGTTATCGAATTACCGGCTCCTTTTGATGCCAGTAATGCCAAGGTTATTTGTCCGAAATGCGGTTTAGCTGTCCGTGTCGCCGCCAAAAAAGAGGCAGACGTTAAAAAACGCGCTTGTAAAAAATGCCAACAGTTTATTGATTAAAAATATGACTACTCCAACTCTATATCAAAAATATAAAAAAGAAGCTGTTCCGGCTTTGATGAAAGAATTTGGTTACAAAAGTGTAATGCAAGTTCCTAAAATCACCAAAGTAGTGCTTAATGTCGGTTACGGTCGCTTTTTGAAAGAAGGTAATTTTGCCGAATTGGTAGAAAAAAATCTAACCAAAATTTCCGGTCAAAAACCGATGCGTACCAAAGCCAAAAAATCAATTTCTAATTTCAAAATCAGAGAAGGTATGGAAATCGGCGCTGCTGTTACTTTGCGCGGTCCGAGGATGTATTATTTTTTGGAAAAATTGTTGAGTATTACTTTTCCGCGCGTACGCGACTTCCGAGGAGTTTCTGATAAATCTTTTGATCGTCAAGGAAATTATAATTTCGGTTTGAAAGAATTGGCCGCTTTTCCGGAAATTAAACAAACGGAAATTGATAAAAATCACGGTTTGGAAATCACCGTAACTACTACGGCCAAAAGCAAAGAAGAAGGCAAAGCCTTGTTGTCTCTTTTGGGTTTCCCTTTCATTACCAAATAATACAACCTTTATGGCTACTCAAAATCAAATCGCAAAATCAAATCGCAAACCAAAATTTAGCACTAGGATAGTGCGTCGTTGCTGGAAATGCGGTCGTCAGCACGGTTTTTTTCGCAAATTCGGTTTATGCCGTATTTGTTTTCGCGAACTGGCCAATGCCGGAAAGATTCCGGGTGTTCGCAAATCAAGTTGGTAAATTTTAATTTGCGATTTATTTAAATATTTATAATAAATAAAGCTTATGATGACTGATCCTATCGCCGACATGCTTACCAGAATCCGCAACGCTTCGATGGTTAAAAAATCGGAAGTTACGGTTTCTTATTCCAATATAAAAATGGCGATTGCTCAAACTCTTGTCAAAGAGGGTTATTTGGAAAAAGTAGAAAAAACCAAAGATAAAATTCCTCAGCTTTTGATAACTTTGAAATATGACGGTCGAGAACCGGTTATTCATTCTCTCAAAAGAGTGAGCAAGCCCGGCCAAAGACGTTATGTCAAAAGCGGTGAAATAGGCAAAGTTTTAAACGGCTTTGGTATTTCCGTTTTATCTACCCCAAGAGGCATTATGACCAACTGGGAAGCTCTTCGCGATAAAGTCGGCGGCGAAGTGATTTGTGAAGTTTATTAATCGGAAATTAATTTTTTTAAACATATGTCTCGTGTAGGTAAAACAATTAGAAAAATTCCTTCCGGTGTAACGGTGGAAATTAAAAACGGAAAATTGGAAGTCAAAGGCCCAAAAGGCAATTTGAGTTTGAATTTGCATCCTCGAGTTACTGTTTCTCAACAAGACGGCGCTTTGGTTACTGGCGTGGTCAGCGAAACAAGTAAAAAAGACAGAGCATTATGGGGAACTTTTTCCAGTTTGATAGAAAATTTATTGGAAGGAGTAACCAACGGTTTCAAAAAAGAATTGGAAATCAACGGTGTTGGTTATAAAGTCAGTATGAAAGGGGCGGATTTGCAACTGGAAGTCGGATATTCTCATCCGATAATTTACAAAGCTCCAAAAGGTATAACTTTCAAAGTTGAAAAAAATGTTATTACGGTTGAAGGTTTTGATAAACAGTTGGTTGGAGAAACCGCAGCGCAAATTCGTAAAATCAAAAAACCGGAACCTTATAAAGGTAAAGGTATCAAATATATGGACGAGGTTATCAGACGCAAAGCCGGTAAAACCGCGGCCAAGAGTTCTAAATAATCAATAGCTTAATAATTACTGTTATGAAAAGAAATTTTTCTAAAGCTAAAAATAATCTTAGACAAGCTCGCCATCAAAGAGTGCGCGCCAGGGTTGTCGGTACAGCCGACCTACCTCGTCTTTCGGTTTTTCGCGGTTTGAAAAATATTACTTTGCAACTTATCGATGACAGCAAAGGTAATACTCTTTGTGCTATCAATTCGGCAGACATCAAAGCTGAAAAAGTGGAAGGAAAAGAAGCTAAAGTTGCAATTGCTTATTTGGCCGGAAAAAAATTGGCTGAATTAGCCAAAACCAAGGGTGTAAAAAAAGCTGTTTTTGATCGCGGAGGATATCGTTATCATGGTCGGGTAGCGGCAGCGGCACAAGGAGCGAGAGATGGCGGTTTACAATTTTAATAAAAATATATATGCAAAAAAATAATCGTAGAAAAGACAACCGCCCACGCGAGGAAAAAAAAGAGTTTGATCAATACATTTTGGATTTGGCTCGCGTAACCCGCGTTACTCAAGGCGGTAAGCAGTTAAGTTTTCGCGCTTGCGTCGTTTTGGGTGATCGCAAAGGGCGAGTTGGCTTTGGTTTGTCCAAAGGTAAAGATGTTCAATTTGGTGTGGAAAAAGCCGTTCGTCAAGCCAAGAAAAATATTATTACCGTGCCGATAGTTAACGAAACTATTCCGCATCCGGTAATAAGTAAAGCCAATGCCGCAGTTATTATGCTTAAACCGGCTCCGAAAGGTTCCGGGGTTATTGCCGGCGGCGCTGTGCGAGTGGTTTTGGAATTAGCTGGTGTACCCAATGTATCTTCTAAAATTTTGGGTCGCACAAAAAACAAAATCGCTATCGTCCAAGCCACTTTTGCCGCTTTGCAATCTTTCAAAAGTAAAAACGGACGCTATAATTTTATGGCAAAAATAAAAGAAAGAGAGCAAAACAAAAAAAACATCTCCGAACCGGTAGTGGTGGTAGAAAAAGAGAAAAACGAAAATAAACAATCTGTCAGACCTGTTAAAAAAGAAGCTGTTAAGGCCGTAAAAAAAGATGTTAAAAAATCCGTTAAAGAATAAATTTTATGAAATTGAATATTCATAATTTGAAACCGGCTCGCGGAGCCAGTAAAAAAAGAAAAGTAGTCGGTCGCGGTAACGCTTCCGGACATGGCACTTCCGCCACACGCGGAGGTAAAGGCCAAACCGCCAGATCCGGCGGGGCTCATCGTTTAAAACAAAAAGCCTTTCGTCGTTTGATGCAAGCAACTCCGAAATTGCGCGGTTTTAAGACTTTGGAAACAAAACCCGTTACTTTGATTTTATCCGTATTGGATAAAAAATTTAATGATGGTGAATTGGTAAATGTAGCATCTTTGGTGGAAAAAAATATTATCAAAGATACGGTAAAAAATGTAAAAGTGGTTAATACCGGAAAATTAAACAAAAAATTAAATTTTTCCGGAATTAAATTCACCGCTTCCGCTGCTGAGATTGTCAAAAAATCGGGTGGCGAAATTAAATAAGGCTTCAAGCTTTAATTTTTAACCCTATGTGGGAAACTTTTCAAAAAATTTGGAAAATAAAGGATGTCCGTAAAAATATTTTGACTGTAGTAGGTTTGTTGGTTATTTTCCGGGTAGTGGCCCATATTCCGGTGCCTGGAGTTGATGTAACCGCTTTGCGTAATTTTCTTTCCGGACAGCAAATGTTCCAACTTTTGGATATTTTTTCCGGTGGAACAGTAAAGAATTTTTCTTTGATAATGTTGGGCGTTGCCCCTTATATCACTTCATCAATTATTTTCCAACTTTTGACTATGATTGTGCCAAAACTGGAAGAAATGAGTAAAGAAGGTGAAAGTGGGCAACAAAAAATCAACATGTATACTCGTTGGTTGACCGTTCCATTGGCTTTTATCCAATCTTACGCCATGATCAAATTATTGAGCAGTTCTGCCAGATCTATTTTGCCGGCTGATTTTTCCGGTTTTGATATGATGGTTATTATGACCGGTATTACCGCCGGAACTATGTTTTTAGTATGGCTTGGTGAATTGATTTCCGAACGTAAAGTTGGGAACGGTATTTCTCTTTTAATCTTTGCTGGTATAGTTTCTTCTTTACCAACAGCGCTTGGCGGAGTTATAGCAAATTATAACACCGGAAGTTTTTATACCCTTTTGGTTTTTGCTATTTTGACTATCTTGACCGTGGTTGGTGTAGTTTTTATCAACGAAGGTCAACGCCAAATTCCGGTAAATTATGCCAAACAAATGCACGGGAATAAAACCTATGGAGGTTCATCCACTCATTTACCGCTTCGAGTGAATATGGCCGGGGTAATTCCGATTATCTTTGCTATTTCATTGGTAATGATGCCACCGATGGTAGCGCAGTTTTTTGTTAATGCCAAAGCGCAATGGATAAAAGATTTTGCTTATTTTATCATTACTTTGTTCCAAAATCAGACTTTTTACGGCATGGCTTACTTTTTAATGGTTTTTGGTTTTACTTATTTTTATACCGGTGTAGTTTTCAATCCGCAAAAAATCGCCGAAAATTTACAAAAACAAGGCGGTTTTGTGCCAGGTATCAGACCGGGTAAGGAAACCGAAAATTATTTACAAAGAACCGTAAACAGGATAAATTTAGTCGGAGCTTCTTTCTTGGGTCTTATCGCTATTTTACCACTTTTACTACAAGCTATTATTGGAACGCGCAGTTTGACTATCGGTGGAACCTCTTTGCTTATCGCAGTAGCCGTAGCTATTGAAACTTACAAGCAGATAGACGCTCAAGTGACCATGCACCAATACGATCACTTATAAAACATTTCTTTCATTTTTTAAATTAGCCCCGCTAAAACAAAGAAGCGGGGTTAATTGTATAAAGGGCGGTTGTTTGTTATAATAAGGACGTAAAAATAAAACATGTGAAGAAAATACTTATCTTTATTGGCAGCCCGGGTTCGGGTAAAGGCACGCAAGCCAAGCGTATTGCGGAAAAATTTGGATATACTCATTTAAGTACAGGGGCGCTGTTAAGGCGTTTGAGCGAGCGAGAAAACTTACAAAAACGTGTTAGACAAGCGTTGGAATTTATGAGAAAAGGCCACCTGGTTCCAGACTGGCTGATTTACTATGTAGTTTTTCCGGAAATAGATAAGATTTTACTCAAAAAAGAGGGTGGAGTTATTTTTGACGGTGCTATTAGAAATTTGAAACAAGCCAAAAATTTTCAAGCGCATTTCAAAAAAATAAATTTAGAAAATCAGATTTTGGCTTTACAAATAAAAATTACCAACAAAGAAGCTTTTGACAGATTAACTAAGAGACGAGTTTGTGGTAAATGCGAAGAAATAATTCCCTGGACTTCAGCTACGGCCAAAATGAAGGAATGTCCAAAATGTGGTGGTAAACTTAAATTACGCAAAGATGATAATTTGGCGGTGATAAAAAGGAGAATCAAAGTACAAGGTACGAAAGCGCAAAAACCGATTTTGGATTTTTATCGTCATAAAAAATCGCTCAAAGTCATAGACGGGATGAAAACCATAGAAGAAGTAATGTTGTTGGTAGAAAATGAGATTATCAATTCTTAAGTTATGCTTATAAAAAACAAAAAAGAAATTGAAGAATTGAAAAAATCCGGACGACAACTCGGTCAAATTTTGGCTAAGTTAAGAGATTTTTGTATAGTCGGAAAAAGCACTTGGGAAATAGACGAATTGGCTGAAAAGTTAATTTTAAAAGCAGGGGGAAAGCCTGCGTTCAAAAATTATCAAAGCGGACCTAAAGACAAGCCTTTTCCTTCCACTATTTGCGCATGTATCAATAATCAAATAGTTCATGCTCCGGCTTCTAAAAAAGTTTTTCTCAAAGATGGGGATATATTTACCATTGATATCGGTATGGAGAAAAATGGCTTGTTTACGGATACTGCCAGAACAATAATAATAGGAAAAGCAAAACCGGAAATTGAAAAGCTATTACAGGTTACCAAAGAATCATTGGAACGAGCTATTATTGCCGTTAAGCCGGGGAATAGTGTAGCTGATATAGGTAGAGCAATAGAGGATTATGTGAATAGTCAGGGAAAATACGGTATTGTTGAAGAATTAGTGGGTCATGGAGTTGGTCACAGTGTTCACGAAGATCCGATGATTCCAAATTATTATGATAGAAAAATGGAAAATTTCAAGTTAAGACCCGGAATGGTTTTGGCAATAGAACCGATGATAACGCTAGGTGACTGGAGAGTAAAAGACGGTCCGGACGGTTTTTCAATTGACACGGCGGATGGCTCGTTGTGCGCGCATTTTGAACACACCGTTGTGGTTACTAAAGACGGTTGCGAAGTTATTACTAGACGGCCTGAAGAGGAGAAAGAAGTCATTTAATATTTAATATTTAAAATTTAAAATTATTCGAATTTAATCTTAAATCTTAAATATTAAATTTTTAATAGTCGTTTATGAACATTCTCGGTGTTGATTTCGGAACAAAAAGAATCGGTCTTGCCTGGGTAAATAAAGACCTCGGGGTTGTTTTGCCATATGGCCAAATCAGGGGCGCTGACAGAGAAGAAATGATGCTAAAATTAGCCAAATTTATCAAAGAAGAAAAAATAGATAAAGTTGTTTTTGGATTACCATTGTCACTTGTCGGTGAAGAAAGTAGTAACAGTAGACGAGTTCGCGAATTTGTTGACGAATTGAAAAAAAATATTGATGTTCCGGTTGATTTTTATGATGAGCGTTATAGTTCGTTTGCCGCTGATCAGATGGAAGGTGGAGCGACACGCGATGAAAAAGCCGCTATGATAATTTTACAAGATTATTTGGAAGCTGAAAAAAAATAATATGATAGCTTTTGTTTTAAAAAGAATTGATTTGAAAGAAACTGACCAGATAATCACTTTATTTACGACAGAAAAAGGAAAGTTGGAAGTATTAAGTAAAGGAGTAAAAAAAATTACCTCCAAAAATTCGGCTTGTTTGGAGCCGTTTTTTTTGATAGAAGCGGAAGTGATTGAAGGAAAAGAGGTAAAACATTTAACCAAAGCCGTGCCAATAGAAATTTTCAAAAATATCAGAGAGGAAATGAACAAAAGTTTTTTGGCCGGATATGTTTGTGAGATTTTGAATATTTTTTTACCAGTTGGCGCTCCGGAAAAAAAGATTTTTGACTTGTTATTTGGTTTTTTAAATTATCTTGAAAATAGCAAAGAAGCAGGCCGGGTTTTGGCAATATCGTATTTATGGAAAGTGTTGTGTTTGCAAGGGTATCTGCCGGTTTTGAAAAATTGTGTTATTTGTGAAGAAAAAAATAATTTGGATTATTTTTCTTCCTTGCACGGTGGCTGTGTTTGTAATAATTGTAAAAATAAAGCCGGTTTGTTAAATAAAACAATTTCTTTGACCAAAGAAGACAAACAAAATTTGAAGTTATTGATTACCGGAGTTTGGGCGGAGTTGAAAATAGGGGATAAAGAGCTCAAAAAACAAGAAGAAATATTAGCTGATTTTTGTGCTTATCATAGCCAAAAAAAGGTACCAGTCTTAAATTTTTTGGTAAATTAAAAAGGTTATTGACAAAAATACGTTTTATTTGTAACATATACAATGTTCGATTGGTTTTAGGGCCATCGAAACTCCTGATGGAAGGAGAATTTTATCGGCTTGTTCTTCTTTGCAGAGAAGAACGCTAGAGCCGCGCTTCAAAAACTTTCATCTCGCGCGGTTAAAAACTCCTACGT
>Ga0116172_10000815_pt1 | contig 29590 bp, 20 predicted proteins | sample AD_UKC083_MetaG_FD_89799 | JGI IMG/M metagenome (GOLD analysis project Ga0116172, IMG submission 89799) | Active sludge microbial communities of municipal wastewater-treating anaerobic digesters from USA - AD_UKC083_MetaG | ecosystem: Engineered > Bioreactor > Anaerobic > Digestate | place: USA... | reverse complement strand
CATCATACAACAAACATTGCCAGACCAGTGATCAGGCAGTATCTTCAAATTATTAACAATTATGTCAAAGAACAATAAAAATATATTTTACAAAACCCTTGTAATGTCAAATGACATTAACTTCAGGGGGATTTAGGGGGCAGATAATAGGGGGCAGTTAATAGGGTATTTATGGGGCAATTAGTAGGGGTATTTATTCTGCAACTTCTTTACTAACATTTTTTCTAAAATCATATCTTCATGTTAATATTATACTTAAATTTATAGTCAAATAATGCGAAACGAATCGTAACTTTCATAGAGATGAATATCAAACCCTTATTGATTACTTTACTGACAGTGTCATTTCTCTTCTCCTGCAAATCTAAAAAACCTGACGATCTGGAGGAACTGGCCCGGCGTTCATCACGTCCTGAAGCGGTGCTTGTGAAAACTGTTAAACTGGAACCATCAACCTATTACCACGAACTGATAAGCAATGGGAAATCTTATTCCTCCAGAAAAGCTGTTGTGCCTTTTAAGGTGAACGGTATAATAAAAGAATTGAACATAATAAACGGACAGAAGGTGAATACAGGTGACCTTCTTGCCGTGCTTGAAGATTTCGAATATAAATCGAGACTGACAACTGCGCAGCAGGCTCTTGAGAAAGCCGAGATAAATTTCAGGGACGATCTGCTGAGCAGCTATTATGTCACTGATACAAGCGGGCTGTCGCCGGCAAAAATTAAGATATCACGCATAAGAAGCGGACTCAATGATGCCGAAACAGCTCTTGCCCTTGCCAGCTATAATTTTAATAACACCCGGCTGTATGCACCTATAAGCGGGACAGTAGCCAACCTTGAAGCAATGCAATGGAATCCGTCACAGGATTATAGAAACCTTTGCACAATAATTTATGATGAAATAATGAATGTCACTTTCCCGGTGATAGAATCGGAATTTGCTTTTCTCAGAAAAGGAATGCCTGTAAACATTATACCATTTATCAACGACAGTACCGTAATAAGCGGAACAATCACCCAGATAAACCCGCAGGTTGACGAGACAGGCATGATAAGCGTAAAAGCCGAATTCCGTAACAACGGCCAGCTTATCGACGGCATGAATGTCAGGGTGATTATCCGCAAACCGGTGCCAGACAGACTGGTAGTGCCTAAAGAAGCCCTTGTGATACGTCAGGGAAAAGATGTGATCTTCGTACGGCAGGACTCGCTTGCCATCTGGAAATATGTCACTGTCGAGTTTGAGAACAGTAATAGTATATCCGTTAAGGAAGGACTGGAGCCCGGAGATCTGGTAATAATAAGCGGAAATGTCAATCTTGCACACGAAACAACAGTGAGAGAGGAATGAAAAAGGAAGCTCATTACAGTTCTTTCTTTTCCACATTCACTGTAAACATAATATTTGTTATGCTGATCATTGTCGGTGCGGCAATGATCCCTTTGCTCTCCCTTCAGCTTAACCCGACACGCTATCTCCCTTCGATCACAATAAGCTGGGTCTGGCCTGAAGCCCCCGTGCGGGTTGTAGAACAGGAAGTTACTACAACGCTTGAAGGTGTCCTTACAACAGTTACCGGGGTGAATAAGATATCATCTTCAACATTTAACGAGGGTGGTAATATAACAGTCGAGTTCGACAAGAATGTTGATCTGAGAGCTAAAAGATTCGAAATCGCCTCTCTGCTCAGGGAGTCAGGTAAGAGACTTCCCGAAAGGGTCTCATACCCGGTAATCTCAATGAATATGCCTTCGAACCAGTCGGGCTCGACTATACTGAGCTTCCAGCTTAACGGCAATGCCAGCTCGGCATATATATATAATCTTACGGAGGAGCTCATTAAACCGGCTCTGGCGCTTATCGAAGGTGTTTATAGCGTTAATATATATGGCGCAACTCCCCAGGAATGGGAAGTGATATACGACCAGGCAAAGCTTGCCGTAATAGGTGTTAGTTCATCAGCTATCAGCAGCGCGATCAATAACTATCTTCTTGAGAGAGAGCTTGGCGGAGCTTCGGAAATAGTAAGGGATGGGCCTGAAAAAAGGACTTACCTGACACTTGAGGGGAATAATTCGGAAACATTCAGTTGGGACCGGATCCCCGTGGCAAAGGCAGCAGGTCGCATAATACACCTCACCGATGTGGCACAGATAAAGCTGCAGGAACAGCGTCCCCAAAGCTACTACAGGATCAACGGGCTTAATACAGTCAATATTAACGTCAACGCCGGAAGGAATGTCAATAACATAAAAGTGGCGGAAGGGGTAAAGAACATTATGGAAAAATTAAAAAATGAGCTTCCGGCAGGTTACAGTATAAGGACATCGGTTGATAATACCGTGTATCTGAAGGAGGAAATATCAAAGAATATTTTCAGGGCGGTACTCTCAGTCATACTTCTTCTTCTGTTCGTTCTTGCAATAAGCCGCGAGTTCAAATATCTTCTCATAATCACTATAAGCCTTGTGGCCAACATACTCATCGCATTTATCTTCTACTATCTTTTTAAGCTTGAGATCCATCTCTACTCACTTGCCGGCATAACAGTCTCTTTCGGCATTATCATAAACAATACGATTGTTATGACCGATCATATACGGTTCCAGAAGAACAGGAAGGTGGGTATCTCTCTCCTGGCTGCCACTGCAACAACAGTAGGAGCTCTCGTTGTGATCTTTTTTCTCGATGAAGCATCTAAAGTCACCCTGACCGATTTTGCCGCGGTAGTAATTATAAACCTCTCCGTGTCGCTTGCCGTAGCTTTGTTTTTTATTCCATCACTCCTTGAGAAAATAAAACTTGCTCCAAAATTCAATGCTTTGGCTATAAGGCGAAAAAGGAGAGTGGCTCGTTTTTCGGAGAGATACCTGAAAGCCATCGACTTTATAATCAGATACAGGGTTGCATTCATAATTGGGGCGATCCTGATCTTCGGATTGCCTGTATTCTACCTGCCTGATTCACTTCCAAAAGATGCGTCTGGCCAGACTCAGGAAGAAGACCTGACCCGATTTCAGAAGATATACAATAAGACCCTTGGCAACAAGAAATATGTCCAGGATGTTAAGCCTGTAATAAACAAAATACTGGGCGGCACTTTCAGACTATTCAATGAGAAAGTGAAGAACAGCAGGTTTTACTATTACGGCAGTTCTGATGAAACGGTCAGGACACGTCTTACAGTTAATATCGGTCTCAGCGAAGAGGGACTTACAATCGAGGATCTGAACACTACCTGTGAAGGACTGGAGAATATGCTTGCAGCGTACAGTGAGATTGATATGTTTACTACAAGTATTTACAGCCCGGAGGAGGCGATGATATCCATCACTTTTAAACCTGAGCATGATTTCTCAATCTTTCCCTTTATCCTTAAGATAAGGATTGAAGATTATATGAACAGCATAGGAAGTTATCATGCTTCGGTCTACGGTGTGGGAAAGGCTTTCAGCAACCAGGTTTACAGCGATTATATAATCACATCCTACAGGATAATAATGAAAGGTTATAATTATGATGAGCTTTACGGTTATGCCGAAGGAGTGAGGGAGAGACTTATTGAGAGCGGAAAAGGAAGAATAAAAGAGGTATACCTGCTTGGTGCCGATTATCCGGGGTATATAATGGGAAGTCAGAACAGGAGAATGAGCAGAAACAGGTTAGGTATGGATAAGTATTTCCTTGCCGAAAATAATTCCAATGTTGCCTTTGCATATAGCGAGGCAAGGAAATATTCCCGGGGAACGACAACCCTCCAGTCGGCTTACATCGGTGGAGTAAGTGCTCCTGTCAACATAAAGTCGCTGCAGTCGGAGGAATATGATTACTGGAATCTCAACAATGTTCCTTTAAGAACACCGGCAGGTCAGTTTGTGAAGCTTAGGGATTTTTCTTCTGTCACGAGCGAAGTGACCGATAACACTATCAGCCGGGAGGATCAGCAGTATATAGTCACTGTCGGATATAATTTTGTAGGTAACGCGGAGCTTGGAAGACTGATCCTTGACAGGAACATTGATGAGACCAATGCGATGCTGCCTCTCGGCTATACCGCCCAGAGCGGTTTATACAGCTATTCATGGGACGAGAATAAGACAAATTATTATCTTATTTTCCTTGTGATACTGATTATATATTTCATTTGTGCCATTCTTCTGGAGTCATTTGTACAACCTTTTGTGGTCATTTGTCTTATCCCCTTCTCTTTCATTGGGGTATTTATAATATTCCATATTTTCAATATCACTGCCGACGAAGGAGTGTTTGCCGCTTTGATACTCTTATGCGGGATTGTTGTAAATGCAACATTGTATATCCTCAATGATTATAACAGTCTGCGCAGAAGGAAGCCCGGTATCCCGGAAAGGATAGCCTATGTAAAAGCCTATAACGGGAAGATCATACCTATCTTCCTTACAACACTTGCAACAATAGTGGGGCTGGTACCATTTCTCCTGACAGGAAGAGATGAAAGGTTCTGGTTCGCACTTGCCGCTGCCACAATCAGCGGGCTGGTGTTTAGTATGGTGGGGCTGATCGTTTATCAGCCGATTATGCTGAAAACAAGTCGTGCAAGTCATTCAGGTCATGCAAGTCGTGCAAGTCGTGCAAGTCTTGCAGGTCGTGTAAGCTACGTGTCTGACGAAATGATGAGACGTAATCCCGGAAGCGAAGCGACTCTGGAAGAATAAAAGTGACAATTAATTCTTTTATTAACAATAAAATCGTGCTAAAATGGGAACAGTAAGAGATTTTGAAGACCTGGCAATATGGAAGATGGCCAGAGAAATTGTAAACCAGATCTATTCTGACTTCAGAGAATGTCATGATTTTGGTTTCAGAGACCAGATCACAAGAGCCGGGATATCAGTTATAAATAATATTAGCGAAGGCTTCTGCAGAAGTGGTGATGCAGAGTTCAAACGATTCCTCAACATATCCAAAGGATCTGTGGGAGAAGTTAAGAACATGTATTATATAGCAGAAGATCAACAATATATATCTGGTTCTGAAGCATTGTTAAGGAGAAATAAATCACAGCAATTAATGAACAGCATAAGCAAATTTATAAAGTATTTGAAAACAAGCAAATAATAAGGACCTGCAAGACCTGCACGACCTGCAAGACCTGCACGACCTGCAAGACCTGCACGACAATTTAAAAGAGATGGTAAAATTCCTCATAACCCGCCCCGTTGCTGTAATAATGACCTTCCTGGCATTGATTATGCTGGGGATAGTGGCCTCTGGCAGGCTGCCGGTTTCATTAATGCCCGATATAGATATTCCAGAAATAACTGTTGCCGTTTCCCGCCCCGATGTGAGCGCCAGGGAGATGGAGAACACTGTTGTGAGCATTATCCGGAGGAACCTTCTCCAGGTTCAGGGTATAGACAATATAGAATCGGAGTCGAGGAACGGAAGCGCCCTTATACGTCTCTCGTTCAGATTCGGTAATGACATCGATCTGGCTTTTATGGAAGTTAACGAGAAGATCGACGGAGCAATGAATAATCTTCCGCGTGACCTCGAGAGACCAAGGATCATAAAAGCAAGCGCTACAGATATTCCCGTGTTCCTGCTCAACATAACTCTTGCTGATAAGAATGCCGGCGATGAGAAATTCATCGAGCTGAGTGAATTCGCCGAGACGGTAATAAAAAAGAGGATAGAACAGCTGCCTGAGATAGGAATGGCTGATATCACAGGACAGATAAAACGGGAGATATTCATCACTCCCGATGAAAATAAGATGCTGAGCCTTGGAATAACTGACGACGATATAGCTGAAGCTGTCAGACTGAATAATATCAATATAGGAAGCATTCTTGTAAAAGACGGAAAATACCTTTACAATCTTGAGTTCAGCTCTTATCTGAAGGAGGTGGATGATGTGAGGGATATATATCTTAAATCTGGTGACCGTATCTTACAGATCAGGGATATCGCCGATGTCGGCATAAGGCAGGAGAGGCCGCGGGGTGCATATTATTCGAATGGAACAAGAGCTGTCAGTCTGGCTATTATAAAGGAATCTTCAGCAAAGATGGCCGATCTGGAGGCGAAGATGGGAGAGATGATAGATATTTTCAGGAAGGAATACCCGCAGATGGAGTTCGAGATATCGCAGGATCAGACAAGGCTGCTTGATTATTCGATCTCCAACCTCAAGGAAAGTCTTCTGGCAGGCGGATTTCTGGCATTCCTGCTTATGTTCTTTTTCCTGAAAGACGGTAAATCTCCGATGATAATCGGATTCAGCATCCCTGCCACACTGGTGATTAGTCTTCTGTTCTTCTATTTGACAGGATTGTCAATCAATATTATTTCGCTGGCCGGACTCATCCTCGGGATAGGGATGATGATAGACAATTCGATTGTTGTCATTGAGAATATAACTCAATGGATTGACAGGGGCTTATCCCTGGTTGATGCCTGTGTGAAAGGGACCAATGAGGTTATAACACCGCTTATATCGTCGGTGCTTGTTACCTGTGCGGTTTTTATCCCGCTTATTTTCCTGAGTGGTATAGCAGGGGCTCTTTTTTACGATCAGGCTATAGCGATAGTGATCGGGCAGGGAGTCTCCCTTTTCGTGGGTATCACTCTGTTGCCGACAATCTATTATCTTCTTTACCGGAACGGTAAGACAGGATTGCTTACTAAATTCGTCAGGAAGATCGGCCTGAAAGGTATTGAAGAAAAATACGAAAAAGGGATGGACTTTTTCTTCAGATACAGGACAATGACAATGATCTCCTTCGGGTTGACAATCCTTGTGATGATCTGGTTTTTCATTACGATGGAAAAAGAGAGGTTCCCGGCAGTAAGGCAGGATGAGCTTGTTATAAGTCTTGACTGGAACGAGAACATTACACTTGATGAGAACCTGAAAAGGATACGGGAATTGATTGAAACAAACGGCAGCCTTATAGTGCAGACCAACTCCTTTATTGGGGAACAACAGTTCCTTTTTATCCGCGATTATGAGCAGTCGTATACGGAGGCTAAGGTATATATTAAGGCAAAAGATTACGCTTCCACTGCAGATATTGAAAAGAACTGCTATGAATATATAAGAGATAACTACCCCGGAGCCCTGGTCAGTATAGGCGCTCAGCAAAACATATTTGAAAAAATATTTGAAGCTTCGGAAGAGCAGCTTGTTGCTGAGGTGAGCCTGATGAGAGAAAAGGAGGTCCCTCCGGTGGATCAGATGACAGCTATTGTCCGGGAGATGAGAAATAAATGGCCTGATGCAGGTATCTCAATGCCTCCGCTGGAAGATAAGATCCGTCTGAAGATCGATCCCGACAGACTTCTGCTTTATGATGTTGAACCGACAACTCTTTATAACACATTGAAAGCTTCTCTGAACCAGTACAATATCGGAGAGTTAAGGGCATCTTATGAGCTTCTGCCGATAGTCCTTTCCGACAGGGAAAAGCAGATAAGCGAGATAGTATCCTCCGGATTTGTACAGAATGCCGGGAGACAATTGATACCGGTAAAAGAGCTGGTAAATGTACAGAGGACATATGATTATAAAACTATCAAGGGAGGGATGAACGGGGAATATGTTCCTGTAAGCCTGAATATTCACACTAATAAGCCTTCGGAAGTAACTTCTGAAATCAGGAACATTGTGATGGCCGATCCAAATCTCTCAGCTTCTTTCAGCGGAACTCTTATAAGCGGACAGAGACTTTTTCAGGAGCTGGGAATAGTTCTTGTGGTGGCTCTGCTGCTACTTTATTTCATTCTGGCAGCTCAGTTTGAATCGCTTACCCAGCCGCTTATCGTTCTGCTTGAAATACCCATTGACATTGCCGGAGCTTTGCTTCTGGTAAAATTATGGGGAGGAACTATCAACATCATAACGATGATAGGATTGATAGTGATGAGCGGTGTTATAATCAACGACTCAATACTGAAGGTTGATACGATCAACAACCTGAGAGCTGAAGGAATGGGGCTTAAGGAAGCTATTTACACGGGAGGATCAAGGAGGCTAAAACCAATTATAATGGTAGCTATGGCATCTATTCTGTCTACTGCTCCGATACTTTTCAGTCATGGTATGGGGTCGGAGCTTCAGCGGCCGATGGCTTTGGCTCTTATGGGAGGCATGTCGCTGGGAACAGTTGTGAGTCTGTTCTTTATACCGCTGGCGTACTGGTATATTTACCGGGGAAGCGAGAAGCAGCGACAATTCCGCGTAGCGGAAGCAGCAGAGGGCGGGGAGCCGGCCCTTTAACAGAAGGGAGTTGTAAACTTAATTCTTAAATAAATAATTGATCATAATGCTTGTTTTTATATTTTTATAAACAAAAAAAGCAACAGAAGTTTTATGAATAAAGTATTAAAAACAATTTTTCTGGCAGTCGGAATATGCCTTTTATTTATTTCTTGTAAAGAAAGCCGCTCCAAATTTGAAAGGGAATTTCCCCTTGATATTATAATTAATACTGACGATAGTCGGACTGACTCCAGCAGCTTATCTGAATTTGCCTGGAAGGTTGAATATATACCCTTGCAGACGAATGATAGTATTTTGCTTGACTATATCTATGATTTCAAAGTAACCAACGATTTCATTTTTGTGGAAAACGGGCTTGACTTGCTACGATTTGACACAGGCGGAAGATTCATTAATAAAGTCTACAATACGGGGAGGGGGCCCGGAGAGACTTTACCTGTTTGCTCGGCAATTGATGAGGAGAATGAACGAGTATTTGTTTTTGACAGGGACAAGACAGTAAAAATATACAGTTTTAGCGGGGATTATTTAACAGAAATAAGAGAACCTATTAACCCGGTTGAATCTCTTCCCCCATGGGAGATTGAATATTTTGAAAATCATCTTTTTGTTTCTGTGCCTCAAAGGCCAGGAGTTAAGTTTATTTATTCATTATTCAATTTAGATACGGATTCGATAATTCCTCTGTATAGAAATGAATATTCATACACCAGGGAGCAGCTTTCAAAAGGGCCTTCCATAGTTGCGAATGATTATTGCTACCAGGTCTTTGATACTTCATTGATATTTAAGGAAAAGTTCTGTGATACAGTGTTTATCCTTAACCGGAATTTAGATGTCAGTCCAAGGTTTATAATTAATCTTGGGGAGCGGAAACTTACATGGGAGACATGGAGGGATAATGGAATGTTCAATATCGGTGCAGGCCCGCCAGAGGGATTCTGGGTTCATTCAGTTGCCGAATCGGAAAACTACTTGTTTTTAACTTTGAGTTCCTTCAAACGGCCTAAGATATTTGCATTGTTTGATAAAGAATCAGGCAAGATTGAATTATCGACTATCGCTGACTTTGATTCGCGCGGGAGCCAGGTCTTTCTTAAAAATGATCTTGATTTTCTTGCAGACTTTCCGGTTTTCAGTAAATCTGAAGGTTATCTTTTCTATTCAGGCGAATGTCTCTATTCTGTACTTGAAGCTACATACTTTAGTGAAATTTACAGTAAGGCTACTGAAGAGAGTAAAAATTCCTCAGAATATTTACGCAACATGAGGCCGGTTTTTGATTCTGTTGATGAATTCAGTAATCCTGTCATAATGAAAGTTTATCTTAAATAGAATGCAAAGGCCGGGTTATTCGAATAGAAGGGCAGCCAGGAATGAAAGAAACGATTCGGGATTATCCAGGTCAAGAATTGGACATACACGACATTTCTTCAGATTCTTTCCGGAAAATTTTGCCTGATCAGAAAAAATCATACCTTTGCGTATAATACTAAATGGTATAATACTGATGGGTATAATGAAGAAATCACCTTTTATTTATGGAACAATAGTGAGTGAGCAGGCATTCACCGACAGGGAGAATGAGATCCGTAAGCTGAGGGATAACCTTACCGGAGGTGTAAACACGATGGTAATTTCTCCCAGGAGATGGGGCAAATCATCACTAGTTGAGAAAGTTGCAGATATGATCAGGGATAAATACCCTAAGACATCAGTTACAGTGATTGATCTGTTTACTGTAAATACTGAAGAGGAATTCCTTGAAAAATTTGCCGGCGAAGTGCTGAAAGCTTCTTCAACAAAATGGGAGGAATGGATAAAGAATTCAAAGAAGGTCTTCAAAAACCTTATCCCTAAAATCCAGATCAGTGTTGACCCAGTAACAAGCTTTAGCATAAGCTTTGACTGGGACGAAATAAAGAAACATCGTGATGAGATTCTTAATCTGCCACAAGTCGTGGCATCAGAGAAAAAGATTAACCTGATCATTTGTCTTGATGAGTTCCAGGTGATAGCTGGTTTCCCAACTTATGAGAGTTTTGAGAAGAGTCTGAGGGCAGTCTGGCAGCGGCAGAAAAATGTCACTTATTGTATCTACGGAAGCCAGAGGCATATGATGAAGGATATTTTTAATAATCCCTCAAAACCTTTTTACAGGTTTGGAGATATAATCATGCTGCAGAAGATTGAGCGCGATAAATGGATAAGTTTTATCTGCAATAATTTTACTGAAAGCGGGAAACTGATAGGTATCGAAGAGGCTGGAATGATAACGGATTTGATGCAGTGTCATTCCTGGTATGTGCAGCAGCTATCGCATTACACCTGGAACCTGGTAAAGAAAAAAGCAACCGCATCTGATGTTAAATCTGCCCTCGAAGAGCTTCTTAATGCAAATATGCCTCTGTATCAGAAAGAAATGGAGATACTGAGCATTACACAAATCAACCTCCTGAAAGCCGTGGCGAAAGGGGAGAGGCAGCTTACTTCGGCACGGGTCATGAATGAATACCGGCTGGGAACACCCAGGAATGTCTCAAAAAATAAGACAATACTTTTAAATAAAGACATAATAGGCGATACGGCAGCTTCCTATTATTTCATGGATCCTGCTTTTGAAATATGGTTCCGTAAGCAGTTCTTTTAATTAAGTCTTGCACGACTTCTTATTTACGCTACATTATACCCCTTATAATCCCGGTTCCCATTCCTGATCCTCCTTCTTCCTCAGGTTCCGGCGGCGTTTCCGGTTTGATGCCTACCCTGATCTTTTTAAAGGCGAAATTAAATGTGATGAAGTAGTTCATTCCGAAGCTTATTGCATTGCCGGTACTGCCATATCCCGGGATATATGCCGGCTTAAGATCTTTAGGTGCACTTGTGAATAGCAATTTTCTTAGACTGATGGACCAGCCGATGCTAAGGTTCTTAAGGAGCTCGGCCCTGAATCCCGGTGAGACCTCAAGATAATGTCCCCAGTCGGATTGTTCAGGCATTGAGACTATGTGTTTCCCCCAGTAATTCTTGTGGCTGAAAGAATCGACCTGCCAGGTAAAGCGGCTGAGGCCATACAGCAGTCCTACCCCGCCCCAGTATTTTCCACCTGATATTTCAGGTTTCAGGATGTTGAAGTCAACACCGGCTTTAAAGAAGATACCTTTGTTCCTGTATGAATAATTATACTGAGAATATTTGTAATTAGAATATCCTCCTGATGCATGAAGAGCCTTTTTATGATCTAAGTCGTACAAAAAATACGCTTCAGTGTTCAGTATATTCTTATTTGTGAAATAAATAACAGGACCGGAGACATCCATGCCAAAACTAACTTTCAGAGGTATTGTCACACTGTCCTGAGGAGCATCTGTATCCTGTCCGTGGACAGGCGTGTAACCCGAAAAGAGGACGACACTAATAATATATGCGCATATTCTCCTCATTCAGTGTTGTTATTGTCTTTTTGGTTAAAACTATCTTGTCAATTATGTTGTTTGTTGTGACCGGCTGTTCTATGGAAAAATAGTATGTATAACCGCATTCTTTCGATATAAAATGCACATGGGACGAATAGCTGAATGTCACAGTATCAGATACTCCGTTGATCTTGATGAGAAAAGTGCATGTTCCGGAGGCAGGGTCAAGAGGGAAAAGTATGCTGGTGACGTTCGATGTTTTCTTATAAATCGCTGAGTCTCTTTCGAGTCCGAAGAGGGAAACAGAATCGGGTGCAACAATCTTTTCTGATAATGATTGGTACATTGATGCTTTCACTTTGGCTTCCGTCTCTTCAAAACATGAACCCGGAGTGCATGAGTAGATAAATGCAGGTATTATAATTAAAAGCGCAGAGAATATTTTGACGAATTGTTTTCTCATTTCAATTTTACATCGCCCAAAAATAAGAAATTATCGGGGAGATTAGCAGGAAGGAGAGATATTATCTTTTTCCAGCTGATACGGTAATGTCATGTAAATTATTGATCTTAAGGCATTAAGCCCTTGCGGCATTGGGGCTTTACCGGGCTGTAACTACTTTCCAATGCAGTAGAGATATTTAGTCCCCCGTAAAAGAATCCTGTCCCGAACCAGTACAGGTGTAGCAACAAAATAATCTTCGAACTTCGTTTGATTCAGGATCTGGATTCCTGTTGGAGATATCCCGCAAACGTAAAATGCTCCTTCATCACTGCAAATGTAAAGTTTGTCACCCGCAAGTGTGGGAGAACTGTAGAACACACCTTTTCCCGTAGGCAATGCGGCTTGCCAGATTTCTTTCCCTGTCAGGATATCAAGACACCATATCGTACCATTGAAGCCGAGAATGTATACTTTCCCGTTGCTGATAACCGGTGTTGCAACATCTGTTCCAATACCTCTCACTTGCCACAAGAATTCCTTTTCAGTCATATTACCCTTACCGCCAGTTTTCATACCTGCCATGTATTGGCCTCTTCCGTATGGTACCAGAATGATGCCCTGAGAAATCACAGGTGAAGCAATTGTGCGCCACGCGGGTCTCCTGTCCGGATTAAATCCACCATATGACCATATAAGCTTACCTGATGCCGCATCATGTCCTGTCAGGTGATCAGCTCCCCATACAACAATAGTGGTACGATTCCCTTCTTTGGTTACCAGGGGAGTCGTATAGCTCTGAGCAGACTCTCTGCCACAGGTGTAGTTCCTGTCAACTTTCCAGGCAACTTTACCTGTAGCTTGTTTAAGCGCTATCAGGTAAGAACTGCCTTCATGCATAACAGCAATAACGACATTGTCATCCACGAGGACCGGGCTGGATCCAATATCCCAGAAATATGTGATCTCCCCGTAGTTATCCTGGAGGTTCGTTCTCCAGAGAACCTTACCGTTATAATCAAGTGCTGCCACCGTGCTGCTTTTAAAAAAGACAAACAATCGCTCACCGTCAGTTGCCACAGAGGGACAACTTCCGCTTCCCCTGACATTTCTGCCGGGAATTTGTTTGCCAAGCTTAACCTGCCAGAGCAGTTTCCCCGTCCAGTCGAAGCATAGTACACCATCCTCTCCCTCGTTGCCTTCCCCCACACCAGAAGTGAGTATGATACGGTCCTTACAGACGATTGGCGTTGATCCACCTTTACCTGGCATCTCAGCCTTCCAGAGGATATCGTCTGTTGCAGAAAATCTGACAGGGTAATTTCCCTGATCCGCAACTCCGCCGACACCTGGACCACGCCATTGAGGCCAGTTTTGTGCCAATACTGTCACTGTCATCAAGCTCAATAAAATGAACGTAGTTAAAATGTTCTTCGTGATATTATTCATTTCTTATGAGATTTGTTGTTAAGTAACTATCTGTCTTTCTGAGACCTGATCCGTTGGGAAACAAACCAGGTTCTGCTCATTTGTTAGCCGTATACTAAAATACTGAAATAAATCAGATTTCCCTTACATATTCTTCCGCTTTTTTAAGCGCATTGCCGATTCCGGCCGGATTCTTACCGCCGGCTGTTGCCAGGAAAGGCTGACCGCCACCGCCTCCATTGATCTCGCCGGAAATCTCTTTGATTAGACGTACGGCATCGAGGTTCTTTTCCTTTACAAGCTTATCACTGATCATGACAACGAGAATAGCCTTTCCGGCTGATTCGGAACCAAGGACCATTATGCTGTCTTCAGATTTCTTTCTTATTTCAAATGCAATTGTCTTCAGTAGATCAGGATTGTCGGTTGCGATCCTGCCTGAAATGAACCTGATATCATTTATCATGACCGCCTTTTCTTCGAGTTCTTTCAGGGCATTCATCGCATCCCTGATTTCAAGTTTCTCTATTGTCTTTCTGAGATTACTGTTCTCTGAGATCAGCTTCTCAATACTCGCTTTAAGATCCTTCGGATTATTAAAAAGGGCAGCTATGTCTTCCGCTACGGATAGTTTTTCATTGATGTATTCCTCTGCTTTCTCTGCCGTTACAGCCTCGATTCTCCTTACTCCTGCTGCAATGGCTCCTTCTGAAACGATCTTTATTATTCCGATGTTGGCAGTTGAGTCGACATGCGTCCCTCCGCAGAGCTCTACTGAGTCGCCGAACTGTACCACTCTCACCTTTTCTCCGTACTTCTCGCCGAAAAGGGCTATGGCCCCCATTTCCTGAGCTTCTTTCATCGATATGCCATCAATAACCTTACTGTGATGGTTTTCCCTTACCAGTCTGTTCGCGATCATTTCTACTTTAAACAGCTCATCTTTTGTAGGTTTTCCGAAATGGCTGAAATCGAACCTGAGCCGGTCGGGAGTGACAAGCGATCCTTTCTGCTCAACATGCTTTCCGAGGACTGATCTTAACGCATAGTGGAGAAGGTGGGTAGCCGTATGATTATTCGCTGTCATTTTCCGCTTTTCAACATCAACAACGGCTTTGAAGCTCAGCTCAGGATTTGCAGGCAGCTTGTTCGAAATATGTACTATCAGGTTATTTTCTTTGATAGTATCGATGATTTCAATCCTCTCTTTTTCCGAGATTATCGATCCGCGATCGCCTATCTGGCCACCCGATTCGGCATAAAATGGTGTTTTATCAAAGACAAGCTGGCATATTTCCTTTCCTTTTGATTTCACTGTCCGGTACCTGGCTATCAACACTTCATCCTCCGTTTTTTCATATCCTGTGAAGACTGTGTTTCCGGTATCCTTAATGACTGTCCAGTCACCTGTATCCTGCGAAGCATCCTCTCTTGACCTTGATTTTTGTCTTTTCATCTCATCCTCGAAGCCATTGATATCCGTTTCCATGTCATGTTCCTTAAGTATCAGTTGAGTGAGGTCGAGGGGGAAACCATAAGTGTCGTACAGTTCGAAAGCCACTTTGCCCGGGAGTATCTTTTTGTTATCTTTATTCAGATCGTTGATAATGCTGCCGATCATCTTTAATCCTTTTCCCAGGGTTTTGAGGAAGGATACTTCTTCTTCCTTTATGATTTTAGCAATCTGTTCCTCTGATGCTTTCAGTTCAGGGTACTGATCTCCCATGAGTTTAACAAGCACCGGAAGCAGTTTGTAAATAAAAGGCTCTTCCATTTCAAGGTGATTATATCCGTACCTCACCGCCCGTCTCAGTATCCTTCTTATTACATATCCGGCCCTATTGTTTGAAGGCAACTGACCGTCGGCAATTGAAAAAGCAACTGCCCTCAGATGGTCGGCAATAACCCGTATTGCAATATCCCAGGAGGCTTTTACTCCGTATTGTTTTCCGCTTATCCTGGCTATTTCCTTAATTAGCGGTTGGAACAAGTCGGTATCGTAATTCGATTTCTTCCCCTGGATAACCATACAAAGTCTCTCGAATCCCATGCCGGTGTCGACATGTTTTGCAGGAAGCAGTTCGAGTGAGCCGTCAGCTTTGCGGTTATACTGTATGAAAACAAGGTTCCAGATCTCAACAACGAGCGGATGATCTTTATTTATAAGCTTATATCCCGGTAATTCGGATCTTTCCTTATCATCCCTTATGTCGACGTGTATTTCGGAGCAGGGGCCACAGGGACCGGTTTCTCCCATTTCCCAGAAGTTATCCTTTTTTGAACCGTCGAGAATGCGATTGGTCGGATCAGGAAAACACTTTTTCCAGCAGTCGAATGCCTCATCATCACGGGGAACATTATCCCCGGCATTGCCTTCAAAGACTGTAGCATAGAGCCTGTCGGCCGGTATTCCCAGTTCTGTTGTCAGGAATTCCCAGGCCCATTCGATTGCCTCCTTCTTGAAATAATCGCCGAATGACCAGTTTCCCAGCATCTCAAACATTGTATGATGGTAGGTGTCGCGACCTACTTCCTCCAGGTCATTATGCTTGCCGGAAACCCTGAGGCATTTCTGGGAATTGGCTACGCGTTTATATTCCGGAAGGTTGTTGCCAAGGAAAATATCCTTAAACTGATTCATCCCTGCATTAGTGAACATAAGTGTCGGATCATTCTTTATCACCATCGGCGCCGAAGTCACTATTTCATGTCCTTTAGATCTGAAAAATCTGAAAAATCTCTGTCTGAGTTCGTTTGAATTCATTATTAAAAAATCATCCTAATTAGTGTAAATATACCTTAAAAATTGGTTTGTAAAATTAAATTTTTTGGTTTAGATTTGCCGGTCACCGAATATAAAATTCGAAATTCCGAACTGAATAATGCGGACCCGAAAATATTTCCTTGATCTTAACGATGTGCAATTTAAGCAGATAAGACTTCCGTTGAGAAAGAAGCTTGGTCGCTTATCTGTCTGGTTTGCCATAACGGTTGTAGTATCTGCCTTCTATGTTTTTTTGTTTCATCAATTCTTCGGTTCGCCAAAGGAAAAAATGCTTGGCCGGCAGCTTGAGAATATGAAGCTTCAGTACAACCTGGCAGACAGGGAGCTGGATCAATTGGGAGATATAATTGAGGGTCTCAGGATGTCGGACGAAATACGTTACCGTCCCATTCTTGAAATGGACTCGGTTCCGAAGTCAATTCGTAATCCGGGCTTCGGAGGTATTGACAGATACCGGAGCCTGAACGGTTATATGCATTCTGATATCATGAAATCGACCCGTGAAAGGATAGATGCGATGAAGAATATGGTAAGTGTTCAGCAGTCATCTTTCGAAGCGATTGAGGAAAAAAGGGTTGAATGGAAGCGGATGTATGATTATCTGCCGATGATAAGTCCCGTTGATGTTTCAATAAGGCTCGGCGACGGCATAAAATTCAGGGAAGTTCACCCGGTTCTGGGAAAGCCTCAGTGGCACCACGGACAGGATTTCAGCGCTCCTTATGGCACTGAAGTATATGCCACGGGCAACGGAAAGGTTATAGCAGCCGGATGGAATACAGGAGGCTTTGGTAATTACGTTGTTATTGATCATGGATATGGATACCAGTCTACCTATGGTCACCTGAGCAGCATAAAGGTATCTTCAGGAATGAATGTGAGAAGAGGAGACCTTATCGGTTTAAGCGGAAGTTCAGGTATCTCATCGGGGCCTCACCTGCATTATCAGATTGATCTTTACGGGCATCATCAGAATCCTTTAAATTTCTTTAATGATGATCTTACGGAGGAAGAATATTTTGAGATGATCAGGATGCTTACCTCAAGCATGAAATTAAAATAATCGGTTTTTATTCTTTTCGAAGTGAATACATACCTTCAGGTAACTGTTTTGGTTTTTATTTATTGATTATCTTTACACCGTTATGCCAAAATCGAAATATAAGTTTAATCCCGAATCACTGAGCTTTGATAAGGTGAAGCTAGGTTTCGGGGCAGTGCTATTGCGGGGCTTAGCATATCTGGTAGGCTCCCTGATCATTGCAGTTGCTTACTATATGATCTTTGCCATTTTCTTTGATTCACCTAAAGAGAAGGCCTTGTTACGTGAAATAGATCAGCTTACCCTGCAGTATGACCTTATCCACAGGGAAATGAATGACCTTGATAAAGTCATTACTCACCTGCAGGAGACGGACGACAATTTATACAGGACCATTTTTGAAGCTGAACCTATCCCTTCAACCCTCAGGGAAGGAGGTGAAGGCGGAGTGAACAGGTACAAGGAACTTGAAGGATACAGCAACTCCAACATCGTGATTGAAACAACCAAGAGACTTGACAAAATCAGGAAACAAGTATATCTGCAATCAAAGTCCTTTGATGAGCTCATTGATCTGGCAAAAAGAAAAGAGGATATGCTCAGGGCCATCCCGGCAATACTTCCTATCTCCAATAAAGATCTTAAACGTACAGCTTCGGGATATGGATTAAGGATTCATCCCATCTATAAGATAATTAAATTCCATGCCGGAATGGATTTCACAGCCCCGACAGGAACCGATATTTACGCTACGGGTGACGCAACTGTTAAAGCAGTTGTTTCTGCAAAAAGAGGGCTTGGCAATCATGTAATTCTTGATCATGGTTTCGGATATCAATCTATTTATGCCCATATGGATAAGGCAAATGTCAGGGTTGGTCAGAAGGTGTCGAGAGGAGAAGTTATTGGCTTTGTTGGAAACACAGGGCTTTCGGTCGCGCCCCATCTTCATTATGAGATCAAGCTGAATGATAAGAATGTCGATCCTGTGAATTATTATTTTAACGATCTTTCCCCGGAAGAATACGAAAGAATGATTGAAATTGCTTCAAAAACCGGGCAATCTTTTGATTAGTCCTTTTTAAGCAACATGAAGAGAAAGCTCCGTTTATCACTTGTTATAATAATCAGTTTAAACCTGTTTAATGGGCTTGTTGCCTGGTCAGCTGTTACGGATTCTGTTTTTGTAAACAGGGTGGTAAGCATCATTGGAGTAGGGGATATAATGCTGGGCTCAACATTCCCCGGACCGGGTATCCTGCCTCCTCATGACAATCCCCTTTTAATTCTGGGAGATCTGGTCGACACTTTAGCTTCTGCTGATATTACTTTCGGAAATCTTGAAGGATCCTTCCTTGATCATGGAGAACCTGCTAAGAAATGCAAGGATACTACTATATGCTATCTTTTCAGGATGCCTGAGCGATATGCAAACGCGCTTGCAGTAGCCGGTTTCGACATGCTGAGCCTGGCGAACAACCATTTCGGGGATTTTGGTAATCCGGCCCGAATAAGGACAATGAAATTGCTTGACTCACTTGATATTAAATATGCAGGCATAATAGAAAAGCCCTATTCAATCTTTGAAAAGGATTCGATTATTTATGGCTTTTGTGCTTTTGCGCCTAATGCCGGCACCGTGAATATAAATAAGATTGCTGAAGCTGAGAGCATAGTCAGATTCCTGGATGACACCTGTGATATTGTTGTGGTTTCGTTTCATGGCGGTGCAGAAGGTGCGGATTTTCAGCGAGTACCAAAGAAAGAGGAGTTCCATTTAGGTGAAAACAGGGGAGATGTCTTTAAATTTTCTCACAAGATGATTGATGCCGGAGCTGATGTTGTATTCGGTCATGGACCTCATGTGACAAGAGCAGTCGAAGTATACAAAGAGAGGTTTATTGCTTATAGTCTTGGTAATTTTTGTACCTTCGGAAGGTTCAATATAACCGGACCAAATGGTATTGCACCATTGATAAAGCTTAATGTGGATGAGAAAGGAAAATTCCTGTCAGGCACTGTCATACCTGTGTTCCAGACCAGGCCCGAAGGAGTGAGAACAGATCCCGCTAAACGGGTTATACGAAAGATCATTGAACTAACTAACCTTGATTTCCCTGATTCTCTGATAACAATTTCTGATGAGGGAGAAATTAAATACAAATAACTGCCATGCCTTACATTGAAAAACCTGTCGAAAAACTTTACTATTCAATAGGAGAGGTTTCGAAGATGCTCCAGGTGCCTGTTTCAACCGTCAGGTTCTGGGAGAATGAATTCAGTATCCTGAAACCGATGAAAAATAAAAAAGGCAACAGACTTTTTACTTCTGAAGATCTGAAGAACCTCAGGATCATCCATCATCTTCTCAGGGAAGAAGGTATGACACTGTCTGGAGCTAAGAAAAAGCTGAATACCAAATGGGAAGAAGTTGATTATAAATATGAGATCAACGAATCGCTCAAAAAAATTAAAGAACTGTTACTTGAATTAAGGGATGGATTGTAGAAGGGAAAATTGTCATGCACGACTTGCAAGATCTTAACAAAAGATAATCAGTAACTCAAATCTTTACTGAGAAACATAAACTACTCATGATACTCAACGACTTATGTTCATATCTTGATTCGGCAGTACCCTTATCTTTCCAGGAGGGGTACGATAATTCGGGACTGCAGATAGGTTTTCCCGAGAATGAAATAAGCTCTGCCCTGATCACAGTTGATGTTACGGAAGATGTGCTTGATGAAGCTATAAGATTGAAATGCGATGTTATAGTATCCCACCATCCGCTGATCTTCGGAAACTTAAAGCGACTTTCAGGTTCGGATCATATTCAAAGAACCATTGCAAAGGCAATTAAAAATGATATTGCGGTGTATTCTGCTCATACGAACCTTGATGTAATATCCAATGGAGTAAGCAGGAAGATGGCAGAGAAGCTCAATCTGTTAAACATAAGAGTTTTGTCGCCTTTGAAAAACAGATTGCTCAAACTTGTGACCTTTATTCCCGAAGAGAGTCTTGAGGTGGTTAGGGAAGCTCTTTTTGCTGCCGGAGCCGGGGTTATCGGGAATTATGACAGATGTGCATTCGTTGTAAACGGCACGGGTAGCTTTAGGGGAAACAGTCATACCGATCCCTATGTGGGCAAAAAAGGCCAGGACCATTTTGAGAAAGAAATCAGGTTTGAAACGGTCCTTTTTTCTCACCTGAAAGCTAAGGTGATCAATGCCTTGCTTAAGTCACATCCTTATGAAGAGGTGGCTTACGATCTCTATCCTCTTGTAAATGAAAATATTGAAATCGGGCTGGGCTGTGTTGGCAACTTTGATAAGCCGCTTGAGGAAAGAGTATTTCTGGAAGTGATCTCAAAAACATTTAAGGCCGGAGGCCTGAGATACTCAGGCATCTCGGGAAAGAAGATCGGCAGGGTGGCATTGTGCGGAGGAGCGGGTATTTCATTACTTAATGATGCAATAGCATCCGGAGCAGATGCATTTGTGACATCCGATATAAAATATCACAACTTTTTCGATGCGAAAGGCAATATCCTGCTTGTCGATACGGGACATTATGAAAGCGAAAAATTTTCGACGGAGATTTTGTACGAATTAATTAGAAAAAAATTCCCTACATTTGCACTCCGGTTTTCAGAGATAAATACAAATCCGATAAACTATTTGTGAGATGGAAAGAATAAAGAGAGCAGAAGTTGAGATTTCGATTGAGGACAGACTTCGTGCGCTATATAGTCTTCAACTTGTTGATTCAGCGATAGATAAGATCAGGACGCTGAGAGGTGAGCTGCCTCTTGAAGTACAGGACCTTGAAGATGAGATTGCCGGACTTGAAACAAGACTGGGCAATCTTAGGGAAGAGGTTGTAAACCTTGAGAAATCAGTTCAGAAGAAGAATATCGAGATATCGGAATCAGAGGCTCTGATAAAAAAGTACGAAGAACAGCAGAAAAACGTCAGGAACAACAGGGAATTCGACTCTCTCTCAAAAGAAATAGAGTACCAGAATCTTGAGATTGAATTATGCAATAAGAAGATCAGGGAGTTCAATGTTCAGATCGAAGATAAGAAAGTTATTATCGGAGAATCCGAAACCGCATTATCTGAACGCAGGGCAGATCTTGATAACAAAAAAGCTGAACTCGATGAAATAATTTCCGATACTCAGAAGGAAGAAGAAGGACTTTTCGAAAAACTGGAGAAAGTGCAGGCTGTTATTGAGGACAGATTACTGACAGCATATAAACGCATTCGTTCTAATGCAAGAAACGGCCTGGCAGTGGTACCGGTTGAGCGTGACGCATGTGGAGGTTGTTTCAACCAGATACCGCCGCAGAGGCAACTTGATATCAAATCGAGGAAGAAGATCATAGTATGCGAATACTGCGGAAGAATACTTGTCGATAGTGAGATAATAAATGAAACAGAAATCTGACAGTTTTGCATTGCTGCTTCCTTGCTCTGACGATAAGCTGACAGATGATTTGGATTTTCCTGGGACCTGAAAAACGGAATGCTTTAACTAGTTTTTCTCAAGCAGTGCTACTGCCGTTGCAGTAATCCCTTCTTCTCTTCCCACTGGCCCCATCTTTTCCGTAGTCGTTGCTTTTATTGATATACTTTCGGCCGGCATATCGAGGATGGCTGCTATGACAGTTCTCATTTCGCTGATGTAAGGTGCTATTTTTGGTTTCTCTAGCATAACGGTACTATCTATATTCACTATCCTGAATCCTTTTTCCTTTATGTAGCCGAAAGTCCTGCTGAGAAGTATTTTACTGTCGATATCCCTGAATTCAGCACTGGTGTCGGGGAAGTAATATCCGATATCCTGTAATCCTGCAGCGCCTAACAATGCATCACATATTGCATGCAGAAGTACATCGCCGTCAGAATGAGCCACGCAGCCCTTTGCTGAAGGAATAAGAACACCTCCTATCCACAGGCTTAAGCCATTCTCAAGCCGGTGAAAATCAATTCCCTGTCCTATTCTCAGATTCATGTACGGGATGCATCGGAGCGACCGAATGTAGCAATGTCAAAAGATAGTGAGAATCTCAGAGTACGCGCCAGCGGGTGATTTTGAACAAGAGGCATCAGGTATGAGAAATCGAGGGTGAAGCCTCTCAGTTTAAAGCCTGCGCCGGCAGTAAAATATTTTCTGTTGCCTTTTGTCTGGTTTTCATGAAAATACCCTGCCCTTAATGCAAACTGGTTGTTATACAGGTATTCAGCTCCGGCAGAGTATGTAATTTCGCGAAGCTCTTCCATTAATCCGTCAGGTGCGTCAATGAATGACTGGAAAATAGCCACGGGTACTGCAACATCGGGATCCTTGCCTGCTATTATGCTGTCAGGCTTTGTCATACTGTAATAGGGTGGGGTAGGGACAAGTAATTTATTTAAATCCAGTGTTACGGATATTTTGTTATACCGGTCAAGATCAACACTAAATGCTGTTCCCAGACGCATGTTCATCGGTATGAAATCGGATGTTTTGGAGTCGGAATAGTTCATTTTCGAACCGATATTTGAGAAATTTGCTCCGAATGCCATCAATGCATCTCTGCCGAACAATGTGATGTCTTTATGATAATAAGCTGATATATCGGCAGCAAATGATATACCTGGCTTTGTTGCTTCGCCTCCTGAGTAAAACCCGCCAGTCAGATTTGAATATATGAACCTGAGGGCTACACCTCCCGAAAGATTATCGGTAAATACTCTTGAATAGGCAGCATCGAAAGACCATTCATTTGGCTTGAATGTTCTTTCAAGATCGCCATAGTCGTTTGTGAAATCAACATCTCCCAGTGATGAATATATAAGACTTCCGCTAACAACCTGTCTCTGGTCTACCCTGTAATAGCCTGCCAGGTATGCTATGTTAATATCAGGGACAAGGTTTCTCAGCCAGGGCGAGTATGATATGCCGGCGCCGGATTTCCCGTCTATAAATGCGAACTTGGCAGGGTTCCAGTGCATGCTGAATATATCAGGCGAAGTAGCTACTCCGGCATCGCCCATCGCTCCGGCTCTTGAGTCAGGAGCGATAGTGAGGAAAGGAACGACTGTCTGGATAGCATTAAGTTCCCCGGACCTTGCCTGGGAGTAAAGCTTTGTAGTTGCAAATAAAGCAACTGATAATAAGGCTATTGCAATTGAACTTTTTTTCATTGGGGTTCCTGTATGTTGCTAAAACACAAATATAAAACAATTTTTCAGCCGTGTTATTGTGTTGCTTCTATAAAATGATAATTCTGCCCGCAGCTGAGGCCTTGTCACCTTCAGGAGTGACAACAGTTACCCTGTAGGGATAAATACCTTTTCCCACCCTCTTTCCTTCTTCACTGTTACCATCCCATATTACCGGTGCAAGCTGATAACCTGAACTAATCTCAGTTGTTCTTATGATCCTTACAGCCTTTCCATTGAGATCATATATTGCAATTGTGATATCCAGTAATTTTTCCGGCCGGTTATGTTCTGCAGTTATCTTTGTCGCATCAATCACCGGATTCGGATAATTAAGAAGGTTTTTCAGGATGAAGCCGCCTTCAGTTTCAACAACGAAATGAATCGTTTCAACAGAAGAATTATTAAAATTATCCCAGGCTTTAAGGGATACTGAGTGTTCTCCTTCTTCAAGATCCGACAGTTCGAAAACAAGCCTGCCTTTCATATAATTGTCAAAGTCGTTCTCGAAATAATTGTTGAGAACAAAAAAATTATCCGCTTCATTATCGAGGTAAGCAATTATATCATGTCCGATTCCTGCTCCTGTTGTGTTAATTCCACCTTTGTCCTCAATTATTGCAAGCAACCGGGGATTCCTATCTGTTATGCCTCCGTTGCGGAAAAGAGTGTCATTGATAAAAAGCCTTATGTCAGGACCTGATGTGTCTGCTTCGGTTATTCGGGCAAAACCTCCGACAGTTATTTCGCTAAAATGTCCGTTTATTTCCATGTCATTGTTTTCAGCATAATAACTTATCTTTCCTTGTCCGTAAGAGTAATCAATATCCCTCGGAACGATGAATGTAAAGCTGAATTTTCCTGAACTGACTGTTGTTTTTCCATTGAAGAGTATATTGTTCCGGAGTTTAAAGCTGTAAGGCAGTCCTCCGTCATTCGCAAATGTCTTTATAGTAGTTTTTTTGTCGAAGACCACGGAAGACAGGGTGCCGCTAAACCCATCAAGGATATTTCCGCTGTTATCCTCAAGATGACCGCTTATTGTAATTCTTGAAAGAGCTTTAAGAGTATCGGTTCCTTCTGTCACGAAAATATTGTTTACAGAATCGGTGACCACCTTGCCACGCCAGGGGTAGGCCAGCCTGAGGGCGGGATCACCAAGGAGGCTGAAATTCCTTTTGTTGATGCCGCTCCCAGAGTTATTCTTTGCCATTCTCATTATATCACCAAGCCGTAAGGGTTTCCCGGTACTATCACGGTCAAAGGCAAAGTCTAAAATGTTTCTGTTCAGATAATAATTCGGAGTTGAGTAAGAAAGACGGGTTGTCGACATAAGGGCAATGGCTCCTCCATTCTCATTCAGAAGGACCATTTCACCGGCTGATGTTCTGCCTGACATTTCCTTTGTGATTATGTTAATATCGATATCATCGAATCTGCTGAATTCACATGTTGCTACGATGAAGAGTGGCAGCCGCCCGGAATTATTCCACGATTTTATATCTTCTTTTTTTACTACTCTTTCATGGGCAAGACCGTTCTCGTTCCCATGTCCTATATAATTTACTATTAGAGTTCCGGCTTTGATCTGGTTGTTTATTGCCGTTGTAACTTCGGGATATGACTGGCCGTTCGCTGTTGTAACCTGTTTGAAGGCATCAAGATAGATCTTGTTAATATTTAAGGAAGGAACACTGTCTTCAAGTATTTTCGCAAGCCCTTCCGCATCGTTTATGTGCGTATTGCCATCCTCATCATCGGCGATTATGCAGATATTGTTCTTCCAGTTGCCTGTGTTGCCCGGTCCAAGATAGTCCCTTATCTTTCTGAACATTATACCTGCCTGTAAAGTATCTGAGACGGGCAGTCTGCCGATACCTATATCTACAGTGCCTTCAGCTTCACCCTCTCCGTCTTCAAGCAATCCGAAGAAATCATCTGATGTAAAGGAAGAAATAACGACATTTGAGTTCTGCGACTGATATGTAGGTATGAAATTCGGGTTAAGGGGAGGGCGGGTTTTATTTTCAAAAGATCCGTCGCCGAAGAGAAGCAGATATTTTAAAGGATGATCGGTTCCTGATTGTCTTATATATTTCATTCTTAGATAATTCCTTATTGCAACAAGATCAGGGATGCCTCCCGAGAATTCGTTATAGATTTCATCGGGGCTTACAACTTGCGAAACAAGGCCGCTGTTGTTATAATGTATTCCGGCAATTTTATCGGCATAATCCCTGAAAAGAGGGTGGGTCACAATTATCATATCGGCAGGAGCGGATCCGTGAAGATCCTGGTTGGCGAGTGCAGGACTTATAAACACAGGTTCCGGTATATTCTTATCGGGGAAGAGGACATAGGATCTGAGTGATCCGGTAAATGCCCTGAACTTAAGGGAATCTCCGTGTTTGGAATAATTTACCCTGAAAGGATTAAAAGGATCGCTTATATCCCATATCACCGGTATGTTGGCAGGACTGTTTACAGTGAATTCTGTTATCCTGTCATTACCTGTTGACCGTTTATCTGAAAAGAATGTGGTTTTTCCGTTGAAGATATTATCCCTTCTTCCCTGCAGTATAACGTAGTCGAGCCATCCCCTGGCCGCCGGTTCACCATTATTATAGAATTTGATTTCAAAGGAAGGCGAAGATGTAAGCGGGTAGAATGATCCGGTGGAATCAGCAATCTGGGCATAAGTGCCTGTAGAATTATACAGGTTTACGTTCTGCACCTGAAGATTTTTCTGAAGGGTGGAGCCCTCGTAGAGTCTGAATAAAGTACTGACTGAAGCTCTTGCAAGAACTCTTATTCTGAAGCTGAGTTTTTCGTCTGTTCTGAGATCAGTGAATCCTGGGTTAATACTTATTCCTGACAATGCCGAAACAGGCTGGTACCATTCTCTCCCCGATTTTAAGAGATTTTCATTATCCTGCTCATGAACAAATACAACATCGGACTGAGAGGAGAAATAATTCGGAAGATCTGCCGGTTCATCTGCTGTTTGTATCCGTTTCCCTTCCTCCGTACCTGAAGTAAGGAAGTAGAAAGCCGTGTCGCAATAATTATGCTTTAAAAAATCATAATTGTCTGTTTGTTGGTTGAATTTCAGCCTTTGTGTTCCCTGACCGTAGAAAAGCAAGTAATCACCTTCATTGAAAATACCATCCGAACCCGTAACGATATGTATCGCAACTTCTTTAAGATCATCAGGAGAGGGGTCGTTGTTATAATAGGAAAGCTGGCCGTAATTATTGGCAAAGATCCGCGGAAAGGACGGATTGAGGAGACCTATTTGTTTCAGCTTTGAATAATCAATCCTGTAGATACCATCTTTCACGACTGCAATCTTAAACCACTGGCCTGAAGCAAGTACCGACGACGAAGAATAATTATCTTTGATACCTTTTGCGTTAAGGTCATTTATGATAAAAAGGAGAAAGAAAAGCAGTATATTGGACAACCTGGTCATATATTACCTGACAAAGATAAAAGTATCCGGCATAAGGGAAACTGCCCTGGTTTAAATGGTTTTAAAACAGTTAAAAGTTAAAATAATAACGATATCAATACGTTGATATTGCAGAGGTTTTAACCATGAAAGGAAAATACCTTCTTATATTATTGTTTTCACTGATTTCCGCTTCCGGCAAGTGCCAGTATAATGATTTCGGTCCGGGATATCAGCTTACACTCCTTGGTAATCCCGGTCTTACAGGGTCAGAAGGTGTTGGTTCTTTACGTTTATCATATCTTAATTTTTATCCGGGGAACAGGTTTAATATTCATTCTGTCAATGTGTCTTATGATGGGTATTTCCCGGCACTTCACGGAGGTGCAGGATTTTATGTTTCCAATGATAATCTGAATGGAATAATAAATAATCTGAGAGGAGGCTTTTCCTATGCTTATCATTTCCAGGCAGCCAGGGATCTTTTCATAAGTGCCAGTTTATCGGCTTCAGTATGTCACAGGGGATATGATTTCAGCGGAGCAATATTGCCTGATCAGATAGACCCGATGAGAGGAGCCGTATTGCCATCAGGCGAGATCCTTGATCTGAAAGGCAAAAGTGTTCTTGATCTTTCAACAGGATTTCTGTTTATGTCTGAGCATTACTTCGGGGGTGTTGCGGTAAACCATCTAACTGAACCAGATACTGACGATTCAGGATATTCTGAGAGCAGGATCAACCGCCGTTTGTTGCTGCATATGGCAGGAGACTTTGACATTAATGCTGATAAAACTCTTAAGATCCGGCCTTTGGTGAAATTTGAACTTGAGAAAAGATATATGTCACTCGGTGCAGGTGCTGTTTTTGAAAGCAGGCGCCTCTCAATGAGTTCGGTTTTGCTGTTTAACGATCAGCGGGATCTTGATCTGCAGGCTGGATTTTCGGTGATGTCAGGCATTGTAACAATATTTTATAATTACCGTATAAACGTACTATCGGGGAACAACGTTTTGCCACTGTCGTTGTTACATCATATCGGCATTGAACTGAGTTTAAATAATGTTGAAAAAAGAAAGACAGTCAGAACAATAAATTTCCCCAAATTATAGTTATTTTTGGTGGTACTGAATCAATTATAGTAAAATTAGTATATTTGAAGATTCTTAAAAGTTTTAAAACTAGAAGAGATATGAATAAATTCAGGGTGTTGCTTGTTGTATTACTTGGTACAATTTTTCTTTCTTCGTGTATATTCAAGGGGAAAGACAGGGGATCTTCTTCGACAACCGGCTGGGCTTATAACGATCCTGATTTTGGCGGGTTTGAAGTGCAGGAAAGTGTTGAGCAGATGACCGGCCCGGGACTGGTTTTGATTGAAGGAGGCCGGTTCACAATGGGGCAGGTATCCCAGGATGTGTTTTTTGACTGGAATAATAAACCAAGAACAGTCACTGTGTCTTCATTTTATATGGATGAAACGGAAGTACGGAATGTTGATTATCGTGAATATTTGTACTGGTTGAGAAGGGTCTATACCGATTATCCTGAAGTATACAGGAGGGCATTGCCCGATACCCTTGTCTGGAGAAGCCCGATGGGGTTCAACGATCCTTATGTGCAGTATTATTTCCGCCATCCATCCTATAATAACTATCCTGTTGTAGGAGTAAGCTGGCTTCAGGCTAACGACTATTGCCTTTGGAGAAGCGACAGGGTGAATGAAAAGATACTTATCGATGAAGGGGAACTGAAACCCGATCCTGATCAGAAAAACCAGAATAATTTCAATACTGAAGCCTATCTCGCCGGTCAGTATGAAGGTGTTGTAAATCAGCTTAGGGAAAGTCTTAATCCTAATCAGACTGAAAGAAGAACAACTTTTGAGGATGGTATTTTATTGCCAAACTACAGGCTTCCTACAGAAGCTGAATGGGAATTTGCCGCTTATGCCCTTAGAGGTAATACCTATGAGGAAAGAATTTATGAAAGACGCATTTATCCATGGGACGGCCATAATGTAAGAAATGCAAGACCGAGATACCGTGGGGAGATGATGGCTAATTTTGTTCGTGGCAGAGGCGATATGATGGGTGTTGCAGGAAGTCTTAATGATAATGCAAGCATAACAAGTGATGTGAAATCATACTGGCCGAATGATTATGGATTATACTGCATGGCAGGAAATGTTAATGAATGGGTGCAGGATGTTTACAGACCTCTTTCTTCGGATGATGTAGATGGCTTTAATCCCTTCAGGGGTAATGTGTTCACCGATCTGCGAAGGGATGCCAATGGCAATGTTGTTACAAAGGATCATCTCGGAAGGCTCTTTGTAGACACAGTTAAAGATCAGGATGTGGCACACAGGTATAATTATCAGAAAGGCGATTACAGGAATTACAGGGATGGAGACCTTCAATCAGCTATTGTCGCGGGCGACTGGAACACTGATGACGGTATGCTGGCATCAACAAGGATGTATGCCCAGGCTTTGGATGAAGACGACTCAGATTTTTTTACACTTATTAATGATAAT
>Ga0116172_10000814_pt1 | contig 29626 bp, 21 predicted proteins | sample AD_UKC083_MetaG_FD_89799 | JGI IMG/M metagenome (GOLD analysis project Ga0116172, IMG submission 89799) | Active sludge microbial communities of municipal wastewater-treating anaerobic digesters from USA - AD_UKC083_MetaG | ecosystem: Engineered > Bioreactor > Anaerobic > Digestate | place: USA... | reverse complement strand
GTTGAAAGTTGTGGAGTCGCCTGCGGCGACAATATTTAAATATTGTGAGCGAAGCGAACACATTAACTCTCAACTCTCAACTCTCAACTTTCAACTATCAACTTAGCGCATACGCGCTAAATTATGATTTATTATAGTCGTTCAATCAACAAAGTGCTGAAATAAGAAAGACCCCTCGGTCATAAGGGGGCCTTTCTTATCTATTATTCAGAGAGGTGGGGGTCAAGCGAGTTTTAAGAAGAAAGCAGTGTATAGCTGCGGACGTAGCTGCGGAGCCTGTGTGCTGTGGGGCTCCGTATTTGCGCCGCTTCGGCTGTCTGAGGAGTGAAAAATGTCCTGTAACATTCATGGAAAACCAGACTGCCTCATTGCTTTCTGACCTTATTATATAATAATCCCATGCCGATTACAAGACAAAAATTGCCGATAAACACACCTTTTTAGTCGTTTATTGCTCTTTATCCTGCGAAAGCTGCCGCCCGATTTGACAATATGGTCAGCAGCATATATAATGTATGTGAAAAGGTCACGGAAAAGACTGCAAAAGGATATAAAAAAGACACATCACAGCTTTATAATACAGATAAGAAGTAAGGAGCGCGCGGCTTATGGAAAAAATACTGCTTATAGAAGACGATACCGAGATTTGCGAGATGATACGCAATTATTTTGAGACCAAGGGCACTGCGGTGACCTCGATCAATGACGGCGGCGAAGCCTTTGACCTTATCCGCGGCGGCACAGAGGACTTTCAGCTTGTGCTGCTGGATATAATGCTGCCCGATACGGACGGCTTTACCCTGTGCAGGCGGCTCCGCATGAGGAGCGACGTCCCCGTCATATTCATCACCGCAAGGGGCAGGGAGGAGGATATCCTCAGCGGCTACGGCCTTGGCTGCGATGACTATATCGTCAAGCCATTCCTGCTGTCGGTGCTTTACAGCAAGTGCGAGGCGCTGGTGCGCAGAGCAGGGGGGGCGGAGGAGAAAAAGCTGCTGACCTGCGGCGGTATCAGTCTTGACACAAGGACACTCCGCTGCTTTGCCTGCGGGAATGAGGTGGAGCTGCCGCCCAAGGAATTCGCCATACTCCGCTATCTGCTGGAGCATGAGAACTGGGCGGTGAGCCGCGATACCCTGCTGGACAGGGTCTGGGGTTATGATTATTTCGGCAGCGACAGAGTGGTGGACAATCATATAAAAAAGCTGAGAAAAGCCCTCGGCAGCGCAGGCAGCCAGATAAAGACACTTGTGGGACGGGGGTATAAGCTGACAAAGGAGTGAGCAAAATGAAAAACAAGCTATTCAGACATAAACCAAAGCGGACTACCTTCTGGAAAATGTTCGCAAAGGCGATGATACTGCCTGTGATATTGACGCTGATGTTTGCGGCGCTGCTCGATTATTTCATACCCTTTCTTTCCTGTGAGCAGGCACAGAAGCAGCAGAATGCTCTTATCGCAAAGCTTGCGCAGTCGGTGCAGTTCGGTGATAAAGCGGGGAAATTCGGGAATATCCGGAATGCCGTATCCATGCAAATGGCAATGGGAACAAACTATGATACCCTTTACCCTGAGATGACACTGCCGTTTATACCGCATAATTCCTCATTGAGCGATAAAAACGGTCTGGCAGTCAGTGCTGTTATAGACTCTGAGGGAAATGTTATATGCTCAAATGCGGTAAAAATGTTCTGCGTTTACAAGACAGATGATGACCCTTCCCATAACAAATGGCTGTCCTGTGACCCGAATGAGGTAAATATCCCCGATTTTACGCAGCTTGTCAATGATAAGCTGGAGAAGCGCTATTCTGACAGATACGATTACGGCTATGATATAACAAGCGCTTATGTAGATCTGGAGAGGCACAAGATGATACCCTGCGGCGTCAGGATAAGGACAGAAGAATGGGATGTGGCATTTGACGGAAGTATTGTGGAATTCAACGTCATAGGTACAGAGGATATTACGATAGATGTGGGAGATCTTGACCTTGACGGCTATGAGTTCGTGGAATTTACTGCTGACAAGAGTGAGAATTCCGATAAATACGTTTACCCGATGTGTACATTTGAGAACATCTGGGGCGTTGAGAAGGAAAAGGTGGATAAAGCTGTTGCAGAGCACTTCATGCCCGAAGGCGCAGGCTATTACTACGAAAGCGATTACGACCTTGTGATAAATGAATCCATAAACCATACAGATGTTCTGTTCGATGGCGAAAGATCCACCCTTTTCACCGATTTTAAGGTGGACGTCTGGACAAAGCCCGTACTGAAAATGTACTTTGGCTTCGTGATATGCTTTTTCCTGCTGCTGACCCTCATAGCCTTCCTCATATGCTGGCGCAGAAACGTGAAGAACAAGGCTCAGTATGCCTTTGAGGACTACCAGCGCGCGCTGACCAACAATCTTGCTCACGACCTGAAAACGCCTCTTGCAGTCATAGGCGGCTATGCCGAGAATCTCATTGAGATGCGCAAAGAGAGCGGCGGCGAGAAGGAGCTCCGCTACCTTGCCTCCATTATGGACAACGTGGCGTATACGGACAGTATCATCGCCAAGACGCTCCGTCTCAGCGAGACCGAGCAGGCAAAGGAACTGAACAAAGTGAAAGTCGATATAAAGGCTCTTGCGGAGAAGCTGGCAGATAAATACAAAGCGGCTCTGGAGGAGCGGGGCATAGAGCTTACCGTAACGGGCGGCGGCGAGATAACTGCCGACGAGGACACTCTCACCTCCGCAACAGAGAACCTTATCTCCAACGCGGTGAAGTACACCCGTGACGACGGCACAATAAAAATAACAGCCGACAAGAAGCGGCTGACGGTAGTGAACGATGTGGCGGAGGACGTGGACACGAAAGACCTCACCATGCCCTTTGTCAAGGGGGACAAGGCTCGCGGCGACAAGAGCAGCAGCGGTCTCGGACTTGCCATAGCTTCCGCGGCTGCGGAGCGCAACGGCTTCCGGCTGAGGGTGAGCTGTAAGGACAAGAAGTTCACAGGGGAGATAATATTCAGATAAAGAAAGGCTGCAAGGGAAAACCCTTGCAGCCTTGTTTTGTATCAGCACTCGGGGAGTGCGCTTATCTTGCCTGTGATAAATCTTCGTATGGAGATAGCATCGTTGGTGGTTATGCCGTTGCCTCTGTCATAGACGTCGGCGTTGAGTATGCCCTGATAGGTCATATGTGCCTCGGCACTGCCGTTTACACCGTATTCTGTAGGCATTACAACGTAGCTTACTACCAGCTCAAAATCTTCAATATCTACCTTGCCGTCGCAGTTTGCGTCGCCGTAGAGGATATCGGCCTCATCAAGCTCGATCTCGCTCTTTGTGTAGTAGTAAGGCGGTTCATCAGCCTCCTTGAAGTATACGCGGAAGAAGTCCATGGAGCCGTTGAAGAATTTGCCGCTGTTTCCTCTTGCGATATAATAGCGGCTGTTGAGCCCTGTGGTGTCCTCGGGGAGGGTATAGATAACGTCCTCGCCTGCCAGTCTGCCGTTTATGATGAGCTTGGCATTATTGCCGCGTATGATCACTCTTACCACAGACCATTCTCCCACAGCAAGCGGAGCATCTGCGGTTATGCTTGTGGCACCTATGGTGAACTGAGCCTTGCCCTCGTAGTTTGAGGGAGTGAAGCTCATGACCGAGTCGCCTCCGAACTCAAATACCTTCTGCTCGTTTTCACCGCCGCGCCAGAGCACTGCGGTGGATATCTCCATATCCTTGTAGTCGGCGATAGTCCTGTCACAGAGGATATACTGGTCTGTGCCGTTGAAGGTAATAACTCCCTCACCGCTGGCACATTCCTCCTCCCAGACGGGAGAACCGCGCATGATGCCGTTTGTGGCACCGTATGTATCGTATGCGAAGACCGTGCTTTCCTGTGAGAATTCATAGCCTGCAAAGAGGCCGTCCGTATAGGGAAGGTCGCTTACGAAGCTGTCTGTCTCTTCCCAGCCGAAGTCTGCACCCTGTGAAACGGAGCAGTCATTGTAGAATTCGCCGTCCAGGATAGCCTGTCCCGAAGCCACGCCGTCACCGTAGCAGTAGGCTGTGCCCTTGACAGTGGCATCGTCGGTGACTGTATAATTGTCAAGGATATAGGCATTGCCCATGATACGGGCATTTCCGGAGATCGTAGCTCCTGCTGTCACAACGGCTCTTTCGCCGATCTTGGCGTTGCCGCTGACTGTGGGAACAGCCCACCAGAAGCCGTAAACGCAGGCACTGTCTGTAATTCTTGCGCTGTCTGAAACGATGGCATTGTTGACAACTGCCCTGCCTGTGATGACTGCATGACCTGTTACCTCGGAATTGCCAAGGACCATAGCTTCCTTGCCGACGTAAACGCTGTCCTCCACATAAGCGGTATCTGCAACGAAGCCGCCGCCGTAGGGATGAGCGTGACCTTCAACGTTCTCGGTGATGCTGCGCTCCATGGGAGAAGCCCCCCAGATGGAGAACTCATAAGGATAGCGCTGCTTGTAGTCGGCGGAGGTATATGAGCAATCCTCGCCCTGCTCAGCCTTGAGGTAGGCGTTGTTGGGGATTATCTTATCCGGGGTCGCGGCAACTGTGAGATAGAGAGCGGTCTCTGTGCCGTCAAGATACATGGTCATGGACTCCTGACCGAAGAGGGGAGTGTATTTTGTAACTCCATCAGCGCCCTCGGCAACGATGCAGGCACGCCAGTCAGCACCCTCTGCATCGGAAATACCGTTGAGGGAAACTGTTACTGAGCTGCCCTCGATGTTGAGGGGGATAACGTTGAGGCCCGTCTGCATTGGAGCCTTTTCGGCAGGCACCATGTAGTAGCCGTAGTGGTCGGGAGAGCGCATGGGCTGTGTATAGATGAGCTGCCAGGCGAATGGGTCACTGAGAGCAGTCTCAAGATTCTCGTTGTAAAGGTTTTTGTGCTGGAAATCGAGGGTAGCCATTCTCTTTGCGAAGCTGCCGATGACCTGCTTCATATCGCAGCCCGAAAGACGCTGGATAGTGTCGAAGGGGTACTCATTGGGCTCAGCTTCGCTCTGAATGCGCATCATGAAGTCCTGTCCGAAGCCGTCGAAGCCGTCGGGGTTCTCAGTGAGGTACTGGAGGAATATCCAGGACTCATAGTAGTTTCTGCCGTGGGGGATAGTCAGGTTCATGTTCCTGAGATAGGGCAGGAAGAAGTGGGTGGTAGGAGTTTCAAGGGTATTGAAGTACTGCTCCTTGAACCAGTTTGCAACTGTTTCCCACCAGGGGCCTGCCATTTCGTTATCGTTCCAGGCTTTCTGGTGATAGGTGAGGACGTGTCCGTACTCATGGGCGAGAGAACCCGGGTTAGAGCCGTCCAGCTGTACCATGGCTCCCGGGTCGATGAAGATGTAGGCGAAGCCTGAGAGGGGTTCATAGCTCATGAAAGCCCAGCCTTCTTCAAAGTCGGGGAGGCCTGTTTTTGTCAGATATACGTTTGTCTTGTACTTTTGTCCGTCGGTCTCGAAAATTGATTCCGACGAGTCCTTCATGCCAAGTTCTGTGGTGTAAAGAGTTCTGTATTCTTCAAGTGCATCAAGGTTGAGCTGAATGAAATCATCGTTTACCAGACCTGTCTGGTCATCGTGACCCCAGATGATCTGGAAGTGTTCTGACGTTGCTGTGTTGTAATCATCAATGTAGTGACGTTCGCCTGTGAAATCACTGTAATCACGGCAAAGGTACTCTTCATCCTCTGCTGAGGCAGTGAAGCCTGGCATTCTGAGAGCAGTGAACGCCAACGCACAGGCTGCGGCGGTTGCCAGCATCCGTTTGAAAAACATAGGGATTCCTCCTTTTTTGTAAAAACTGACGTAAATTCTCCGCTCGGTATATTGTCACCATGATTATAACATATATTTCCAAAGATTTCAAGTTTTTTTGGATAATTTGTTTTGAAATTTTTTCGGAATTGTTAATTTTCGCAATATTTGGTCAATTGCCAGAATGCGACTGCACTTGCAGCAGCCACATTGAGAGAGTCCACACCGTGAGCCATGGGTATTTTTATTGTATGGTCGCAGGCATCTATGGTGGAGTCCTTGAGGCCGTCGCCTTCGGTGCCGAGAATGACAGCCAGCTTCGGAGCAGAGGTCAGCCTTGGGTCGCGAATGCTGACGGTGTCCTTCCTGAGTGCCATGGCAGCGGTAACAAAGCCCAGCTCCCTGAGATGAGCTACATAATCGGGGGAGCCTGAGGGCAGATATGTCCACGGGAGCTGGAATACAGTTCCCATGCTTACACGGACTGAGCGGCGGAAAAGCGGGTCGCTGCATGAGGGGGTAAGAGCCACAGCGTCAAAACCGAGGGCAGCTGCGGAGCGGAAAATGGCGCCGATGTTGGTCTGGTTGGTGATGTCCTCCAGAACTGCTATGCGCTCTGCTTGGCGGAGAGCCTCCTCCGCGGCGGGTGCGGGTCTGCGGCGCATAGCACAAAGGGCGCCCTGTGTGAGTTTGTAGCCTGTCAGCTCGGTGAGGAGCTGCTGGTCGGCGGTAAATACAGGAATATCTCCGCAGCGTTGGAGCAATTCCGTCTGTTTACTTATATATTTACGCTCCATGAGGAGAGAAATCGGGGTATATCCCGACTCTAAGGCAGTTTTTATGACCTTGGGGCTCTCGGCGATGAAGATGCCGTCGGGAGTTCCCTCCCAGTGAAGGAGAGACTTCTCCGAGGCGTCGGTATAGGGGCGGAGCTCCTCCGCCGAAAGGTCGTTTATCTCAATTATTTCGTACATATCTTTTCCTTTCCTTAATCAGTATTGTCGGGAACACCGTCCCCGGCGTTCCGGATCGAGGTTTTTGGGGTATTTATCGTCGGCACAGCCGACACCGGAACTTTCAACTCTCAGCTCATCTTTCTTGTGATGATGTCAAGGCAGAGGCGGAGTGCAGGGGCACGGGACGCCTCTCCGAAGTCGCGTCTGTCATAGTTTTTCATATCCGCAAGGGTATCAGCTGTGAAGAACAGCATACCGAAGTCAGCGCCGCGGAGCTTTGCACAGGCGGCAAGGGCTGAGCACTCCATATCCACGGTGGTGCAGCCCTCGCTGCGGCGGTATTCCACCATATTGGGAGTCTCGCGGAAAAACGCGTCGGTGGTCCAGGTGGTACACCGCTCATAGGGGGCAGCCATTTCCCCGAGACAGCGGCAGATATGCTCCGTCATGGGCATATCCAGCTCCACGAATCGTGAGGGCGGAAGATAGTGATAGGAGCAGCCCTCGTCACGGAGCGCCCTCACAGGTACCATGAAGCGGTTTTCGGGCATTTCGCGGAGAACTCCGCATGAGCCTGCGGAGATTATGTGCTTAACGCCGCAGTTCAGCAGTATCTCTAAATTCTGCACAGCCGCAGGAGCTCCCATAGGTGCCTGAAACAGGCATATCTCCTCGCCGTTGTGGTTTATTATGTAAATGGGATAGTCCTTGGTGATGGTGGGGAAGACCGCAGCGACTCTGCCGCCGAAGTCTCTTGCGTATTGGTCTGTGCAGTCGCCCAGCAGCCCGAATACCGCCTTTTCGGGCAGCGGAGTATATATCCTTGGTCTGAATAGCTCATCGGTCTTCGGGTCGTGGTCCAGTATTGGAAATTCATGCTTTATCATGTCATTATCCTTTCTTATGCCGTAACGCCGATTTCTGAGTTCAGAGTTTAAAGCTGAGAGTTATTTAAGTAGCGGCTATTAATAATGAATTGTCGGCGCAGCCGACACCTTGACTCTCAACTTTTCACTCAGTTCAGCTCGCATCTTTTATGGCGCTATACGGTGATTAATGCTATTATTATAAACTATTTGTGTGAAAAAAACAATAATTTCACAAAAAATTGATTGAAATTGAAAATTATATGTGTTATAATGGTAATAATAACTGACGAGGAGCAATTACAAAAGACAGAATACAGCGACATTTCTATCGGGCTTGCTGTCCGGGAGCCTGCGCCATGGGGACGGGCTCCCGGCTAAGCCCCGCATACAGGTACATAAAACGAATAGGAGGTGCGTCATGAAGGAGCTTCTTGAGACCCTGTGCGACAAATACCTGCTCAATCTGGGACTCTTTACCGACCTCTACCCTCTGGAAAGGGATATACTCTACCCCGTCTGCGCCGACGTTTTCTGCGCAGCGGACGCGGAGTTCGACCTTGGTAAATTCAAGAACAGCATGAACATCATCAAGGATAATCCGAAAATGCTATCCAGCTTCCGAAGCACGGTCCGTCCGCTGATTGCCTCATGGCTGTCGGTCGGCGATGACCCGCGGGGCGAGATGGAGCGCTATATGACCTGCTATGAGCAGCTCAGGAAATACTTCACCAATTCCGAGCATCTTGCACTGCTGTCCATACTCCTTGCAAGACTGGTCTCCGAGGACAGGTCTGAGGAGCTCATAAAGCGCGGCAGGCATATATATGACCGCATGAAAAAGGAGCACCGTATCCTCACCACCAAGGAGGACGTTGCCTTTGCGGTGATGCTGGCTTTCTCGGACAAGTCCGATGACGAGCTCATCGCCGATATGGAGGCGAGCTACAAGCTGCTGAAGCACAGCGCCGACAACAACAGCATACAGACGGTGTCACACGTTCTTGCCATGGCGAAGGGGACTCCCGGGGAAAAGTGCGCCAAGTTCAGCGAGCTCTACGGGGCAATGCTGAAAAAGGGAAAGAAGTACGGCAAGCACTATGAGCTGGCTATGCTGGCGGCCCTTTCCATAACAGGCTATGACAACGCAGAGATAACAGGCGACATCAATGACGTTGAGACCTTCCTGACTCAGCATAAGGCGGTCTGGGACTTATCCGAATTCGGCAGCGGCGAGCCCGTGAGCCACGCATTTATGCTCCTCACCACAGCCTATGCCAGCGACGAGAGCGTAATAGGAGCTTCTGAGAGAGCTGCACTTATGGCGGCGCGTCAGACGGCTCTGTATTCCGTTATGGTCTACAGCATGATGACAGTAGCACCCGTATTACCCGAATGATACACGAATAACCATAAAATGAACGGAGGTTTAAACAAATGAAGGCTGACAAATACATCATTCCCGAGGGGAAAAAGGTCGATATAAGAAAGCTCCCCACCAACAGCAAGGCTGACGGCGTGGACAAGGAGGAGATAATCAGGAAGTACGAGGAGAACAAGCAGAAGCTTATCGCGCTTCAGGACAAGTTCTATGCGGATGCAAGAGAGGGGCTTATCGTGGTCATACAGGCTCTGGACGCCTCCGGCAAGGATTCCACTATAAAGTACGTTTTCAGCGGTGTGAACCCTCAGGGCGTGAAGGTACACTATTACAAGGCGCCTACCTCCGAGGAGCTGGCTCATGATTACCTCTGGAGAGTCCATCAGAACATTCCCCGCAGAGGCGAGATAGCCGTTTTCAACAGGAGCCACTACGAGGACCTTGTTACTGTTCAGGCTGAGGATATTTGGAAGGGCTATCATATGTCGGAGAGAGTCCTTGACGATACAAAGAAGAAGTTCTTCGAGAAGCGCTATGACCAGGTCAACAACTTCGAGGAGTACCTTTATGAGAACAGCTACCGCATGGTGAAGATATTCCTCCATGTCTCAAAGGAGGAGCAGACGGGACAGCTCCTTGAGCGCATCGAGCTCCCCGAGAAGAACTGGAAGTTCCGTGCAGACGATCTGAAGGTAAGGGACAAGTATGACGCTTACCTCAAATGCTTCAACGATGTTATAAATAAGACCTCCACAAAGCACAGCCCCTGGTATGTCCTTCCCGGCGACCAGAGATGGTACACCAGATACCTTGTGACGGAGATACTCCTTGATGCTCTCAATGCCTGCAAGCCCGAGTATCCGGAGCTTCCCGCAGACGAGAAGGAGAAGCTCCCCGAGTGCAGGAAGGTGCTGACAGAGGCAATGGCGGAGTATGAGGCCGCAAAGAACGAAAAGAAGCCTGAAAAGAAGTCTGACGACACAAAGAAAAAAGCCAAGAAAAAGAGCAAGAAATAAAGGCTTGCCCCTGCTGTTACAACGGCAGGGGCTTTCTGTAAGGAATACACAGGGTTTTCACCGTTTGTTCATTGACTTGCAGAAAAAGTTATGATATAATTTTTATATAAATGATTTTTAGGAGGATATTATGGGGAACAGTGAATACCGCAAGACAATAGATTATATACTTGACCTTATCAGGAGCGGGATGCTTCAGGTTGGCGACAAGCTCCCTACAGAACGCAGTATCTCCGAAAAGCTGGGAATTAGCAGAAATACGGTGCGCGAGGCACTGAGAGGCCTTGAGATACTGGGCATTGTCAACGGAAAACAGGGTTCGGGAAATTACCTGACCGACAATATATCCGAGTCCATCGCCAAGGCAATGGACATTATGCTCCTTATGAACAGGACTTCCAAGGAGGAGATATGCTCCTTCCGGAGAAGCATGGAAAAGACTGTGTGCAGCTATCTTATCGCAAGAGGCTGTACTCCGGAAAACAAGCTTAAGATAGTCGCAGCTCTCAACAGGCTCAAGGAGTCGGAGGGCACAGAGGAACGCACCATCGCCGACAGAGACTTCCATTATGCCCTGATATATGCCACCGACAACAGCTTCTGGATAACCTCCATGGAGGCAGTTTCCGAGGTGTATATGCGCTGGATAGACGATTTTCTCATGACAGCAGACCACGATGTGAGAGTAAAGCTCCAGGACGCACACGAGAAAATGGTTCAGGGCATAATCACGGGAGATGTGGACTTCTGCTTCAAGGCTATCGACGCACATTACGACCTTATCGACAAGAGCTTTGAAAAGTGAGAGGAGCCCTTATGAAAACTAAACGTATTGCCGCCGCTTTTCTGGCGGCATTATGCGCATTATGCGCCTTTTCATGCACTGAGAAGAACGACGGTGTCTCAGACACAGTGACCGAAAGCCATAACGATGTCAGCGAGCCTGCAGCTTCCGTAACAGAGGAGAGCACCGAAGTGACCTCAGACCTGCACAATGACCTTAATGATTATGTCACTGTGAAGGAGACCGCTCCCGCCATGTGGAGGGTCACCGACGATAAAACAGGCAACTCCATATATATGATGGGCGCCATGCACATGGTGACGGGCTATACCTATCCGCTTCCCGACTATATAATGAACGCCTATGAGGAGTGTGACGGCATAGCTGTTGAATATGACGTCAGCAGTATGATGAGCGACTTTGAGCAGATGCAGGACTTCTATGCGAAGCTTGTCTACACCGACGGCACCATCGTAAAGGATCACCTCTCCGAGGAGACCTATGAAAAAGCAAAGAAATTCATGACAGAGAATATGTTCTACAACCAGATGATGGACGTTTACTGCGTGGGCTTCTGGGAGGTGGAGATAGAGACTGCCGCGATGATGAAAATGAAAAACCTGAACGAGCAGGGCATCGACTCCATGTTCCTCTCTCTGGCACAGAGGGACAGCAAGGAGATAGTCAATGTGGAGTCACTGGATATACAGGCGGCTGCCATGACTTCATCCTCCGATGAGCTTGTGGACTACATGATAAATGAGCTCATCGACGGCTGTGAGAATGTTTCAGAATACACTCAGGGCTTCGCTCAGCAGTATGACTTGTGGGCGTCGGGAAATATAGATGCCCTTGACGAGTCGGACGTTCAGAACGAAATACCCGAGGAACTTGAGGACGACTATGCCGAGTACCTTGACGTGATACTCTTTGACCGCAATAAGGGCATGGCTGAGAAGGCTGATGAGTACCTGAAGGAGGGCAAAAAATACTTCCTTATGGTAGGAGCTGCCCATTTTGCAGGCGAAAAGGGCGTTGATGATATTCTTGAGGAAAAGGGCTACACAGTCGAGCGTGTGGCTTGATGTGATCTGTATTAGTGAGTAGAGAGTAGAGAGTAGTGAATAGTGAAAATGCCGCGGAGATCTTTCTCACGCGGCATTTTTTTGTTATACACATGAAATACAAAAATGAACAAAAAAAGCACCCATTTTTTTCAAAAACAGGCGCTTTTGATAAATCTTTCCCGAGTACCTTGACATGGGACAAAATCTGTATTATAATGTTATAATGTATCAATATGGAATAGTATCGCTATTTTGCGAGATATTATAGCATACATTGCACAGGCTTGTCAATAGTTTCTGCAAAAATTTTTTCAGATGATACGATAACATCAAACAGTTCTGTCTATCCCGAGACTGTATGCGCAGGGATGACAGCAATAAAATACAAGGAGGTTCCGCCTATGGTGAATGTTACACCTAAGCAGCTGGGAAAGAATGTCAGAATGAGCTTCGGTAAGATTACCGAGCCTCTGGAGATGCCGAACCTTATCGAGGTGCAGAAGAACTCGTATAAGTGGTTCAAGGAGGAAGGTCTCCGCGAGGTATTCCGCGAGATGACCGCCATCACCGATTACAACGGCAATCTCGTCCTCAACTTCAAGGACTACAGATTTGACGATACTCCCAAGTATTCTCTTGCAGAATGTAAATCCAGAGGAGCTACCTATCAGGTCGCTATGAGAGCTACAGCCACCCTTGCCAACAAGGAGACAGGTGCTGTCAGCGAAAGCGAGATCTACATGGGTGACTTCCCCCTCATGACCGACAGCGGTACCTTCGTTATAAACGGTGCCGAGCGTGTTATCGTATCACAGCTCGTCCGTTCCTCCGGTGTTTACTACTCCTTCACCAAGGATAAGACGGGTAAAGACCTTTTCGGCTCACAGATCATCCCTAACCGCGGTGCGTGGCTGGAATATGAGCAGGATTCAAACGACGTTGTTTACGTCCGTATAGATAAAAACAGAAAGATCCCGCTGACCACCTTCATCAGAGCTCTCGGCGAAGAGGGTACAGATGAGGAGATCATGGAGATCTACGGCGATGACGAGCGCCTCAGACAGACTATCCTTCAGAAGGATCAGACCAAGAACCGCTCCGACGCCCTCATCGATGTTTACAAGAAGCTTCGTCCCGGCGAGCCTCCCACGGTGGAGAGCGCTGTCAGCCACCTCAACAATCTATTCTTTGAGGCCAAGAGATATGACCTGTGCCGCTTCGGACGCTATAAGTACAACAAGAAGCTGGGTATAGCTTCGCGTCTGGCAGGAAGAACTCTTGCTCAGCCTATCATCAACGAGATGACAGGCGAGATCCTGACTGATGCAGGCGAGACCCTCACATATGACAAGGCTTGTGAGATCGAGCAGGCAGGCGTTTACAGTGCTTTCGTTACCGTTGAGGCAAAGGAGTACTACACCGACGAGCGCGGTGAGACCAATATCCGTATGGTAGAAAAGACAGTCAAGGTCATCGGCAACGGTATGGTCGACATCAAGGGCTATGTTGACTTTGACGCCGAGAAGTACGGCATCAACGAGAAGGTCTCATTCAACGTACTCAAGGACATCCTTGACAACGCAGCAGATGCTGACGAGCTTGAGGAGACCGTTAAGAAGAAGGCTGACGAGCTGTCACCCAAGTATATCACTCTTGATGACATCAGAGCTTCCATCAGCTACTTCCTCAACCTCTGCGAGGGCGTAGGTACTGTTGACGATATCGACCACCTGGGCAACAGACGTATCCGCAGCGTGGGCGAGCTCCTCCAGAACCAGTTCCGCATCGGTTACACAAGAATGGAGCGCGGTATCCGTGAGAGAATGAACCTCCAGACTCAGGACGTGAATACCCTTACTCCCCAGACTCTTATCAACATAAGACCTATTTCTTCGGCTATGAAGGAGTTCTTCTGTTCTTCGCCTCTGTCACAGTTCATGGACCAGAACAACCCTCTTGCCGAGCTTACTCATAAGAGACGTCTTTCAGCCCTCGGTCCCGGAGGTTTTTCAAGAGACCGTGCAGGATTTGAGGTACGAGACGTTCACTACAGCCACTACGGAAGAATGTGTCCTATCGAGACTCCTGAAGGTCCTAACATCGGACTTATCTCCTATCTGGCTACTTTCGCAAGGATCAATGAGTACGGCTTCATCGAGGCCCCCTACAGAAAGGTAGACAAGGCTACAGGCGTCGTTACAGGCGAGGTAGTTTACATGACTGCCGATATGGAGGATAACTTCGTTGTTGCACAGGCCAACGAGCCCCTCACCGAGGACGGAAAGCTGGCAAGACCCCGTGTAAATGCACGTCACCGCGACCAGATCCTCGAGTGCGAGCGCGAAAAGGTAGACTACATGGACGTATCTCCTAAGATAGCCGTTTCAGTAGCTACTTCAATGATCCCCTTCCTGGAAAATGATGACGCTAACCGTGCCCTCATGGGATCAAACATGCAGAGACAGGCTGTTCCGCTCCTCAAGACCGAGAGACCCTTCGTTGGTACAGGTATGGAGTACAAGGCTGCCGTTGACTCGGGCGTGTGCGTTGTTTCCGACTATGACGGAAAGATCACCTATGTTGACGCTGACAGGATCACTCTCGTTGATACTGACGGTATCGAGCACAAGTATGAGCTTATCAAGTTCAAGCGCTCAAACCAGGGTACCTGCGTAAATCAGAGACCTATCGTCGCAGCAGGCGAGGAGGTCAAGAAGGGACAGGTCCTCGCTGACGGTTCCGCAACTGCCGACGGAGAGATCTCCCTCGGTAAGAACGCTCTCATCGGCTTCATGACATGGGAGGGTTACAACTACGAGGACGCCGTTCTCCTTAACGAGCGCCTTGTAAGAGAAGATGTATTCACATCAGTTCATATAGAAGAATACGAGATCGAGTGCCGCGATACAAAGCTGGGACCCGAGGAGATCACAAGAGATATCCCCAATGTGGGTGACGACGCTCTCGCAAACCTCGATGAGAACGGTATCATCCGCATCGGTTCCGAGGTAAATTCAGGCGATATCCTCGTTGGTAAGGTAACACCCAAGGGTGAGACAGGGCTTACCGCCGAGGAGAGACTCCTCCGCGCTATCTTCGGTGAGAAGGCAAGAGAAGTCCGCGATAACTCACTCAAGGTACCTCACGGCGAGTCCGGTGTCATCGTGGACGTCAAGGTGTTCACACGCGAGAACTGCGACGAGCTCTCAGCTGGCGTAAATATGCGCGTTGTCTGCTACATCGCTCAGAAGCGTAAGATCACCGTCGGCGATAAGATGGCCGGCCGTCACGGTAACAAGGGTGTCGTTTCACGTATCCTTCCCGAGGAGGATATGCCGTTCCTTCCCGACGGTACTCCTCTTGACATCGTGCTGAACCCTCTGGGCGTTCCTTCACGAATGAATATCGGACAGGTGCTTGAGGTCCACCTCGGTATGGCTTGTAAGGCACTTGGCTGGCATATAATGACCCCTGTATTCGACGGCGCACACGAAGGAGATATCCGTGAGTGCTTCAAGATGGCTAACGAACACGCTCAGGAGCACAAGGACGATATGTTCGAGCTCAAGGCTATGGATAAGGTTATCAACCCCAATGCCCTCGAATTCACAGAGGATTGTAAGTTTACTCTCTATGACGGACGTACAGGTGAAAAGTTTGATAACCGCGTAACGGTGGGCTATATGTACTACCTCAAGCTCCACCACCTGGTTGACGATAAGATCCACGCACGTTCTGTAGGTCCCTACGCTCTCGTTACTCAGCAGCCTCTGGGCGGTAAGGCTCAGTTCGGCGGACAGCGTTTCGGAGAGATGGAAGTTTGGGCTCTCGAGGCTTACGGTGCAGCTTATACCCTTCAGGAGATACTGACCGTCAAGTCAGACGATACCATCGGACGTGTAAACACCTATGAGGCTATCGTAAAGGGTCAGAACGTTCCTACTCCCGGTATCCCCGAGTCCTTCAAGGTACTCATCAAGGAGATGCAGTCACTCTGTCTCGACGTCAAGGTTCTTGACGCAAATCAGGAGGAGATCGATCTCACACAGAACTTCGACGATGAGGATCCCATGCCTTCACGCGAGTCCTTCAACGATGAGGACACCGACGACAGCACAAGCTACTCAGACAGCAATCTGGGCGACAGCGGCTTCGGATTTGAAGGCGAGGACGGCGAAGGCGACGATGACTTCGGCAGCGTAGATAAGGACGATGAGTTCAGCTTCGATGAGGGCGAGGACGAGGATGACTTCGGATTCAGTGACGATGATGAGGACGGAGATCTCTTCGACAGCTTCGATATCGACGATTCCTCCGACGAGGACTAATAATTCGGATATATGAATATGCGGCGTACAGCCCGAACGGGCTGTGCATCGCTTCAAATGTAAATTTGCAGGAGGTAGCATGGAATTTACAACTTTTGAATCAATAAAGATCGGTCTTGCTTCGCCTGAGCAGATCAGAAGCTGGTCTCACGGCGCAGTTGAAAGACCCGAGACTATAAATTACAGAACTCAGAAGCCCGAGCGCGACGGTCTTTTCTGTGAAAGGATCTTCGGACCTACAAAGGACTGGGAGTGTCACTGCGGAAAGTTCAAGAAGATACGCTTCAAGGGCAAGATCTGTGACCGCTGCGGCGTTGAGGTCACAAGAGCAAGAGTAAGAAGAGAGAGAATGGGCCACATTGAGCTGGCTGCTCCCGTTTCCCATATCTGGTACTTCAAGGGTACACCTTCCAGAATCGGTCAGGTGCTTGAGGTATCCCAGAAGAGACTGGAGGAGGTCCTCTACTTCACAAAATATATCGTAACAGACCCCGGCAACACTGAGCTCCTCAAGAAGCAGCTCCTCTCCGAGAAGGAGTATATGTCATACCTGGAAAAGTACGGCGACGACTTCAAGGCTGAGATGGGCGCTGAGGCTATCAGAAAGCTCCTCAACGAGTATGATCCCGAGAGATACGATACTCACAAGCAGAGACTCATCGAAATGGGCAAGATATCCCTCGGCGGCAAGAAGATCGAGTGCTTCAACAAGCCCACAGAGTGTGAGTGTGAGGAGTGCCAGAAGTTCAGAGAACTGGAGGACATCGACTGGAGAAACAACCTTGAGATCGTTGCTGACGACCTGAAGGCTGAGCTGGTGGGACTTCCCAGCGGTCAGAAGAAGGTAAAGCTCCTCAAGAGACTCCAGATCATTGAGGCATTCCGCCTCTCGGGAAACAAGCCCGAGTGGATGATACTCAGCGTTGTTCCCGTTGCCCCCCCCGATATCCGTCCTATGATCATGCTGGACGGCGGACGTTACGCAAATTCCGAACTTAATGATCTCTACAGAAGAGTTATCAACAGAAACAACCGTCTCAAGAGAATGCTTGAGCTTGACGTTTCTCCCGACATCATCGTGAGAAACGAGAAGCGTATGCTTCAGGAAGCTGTTGACGCTCTCATAGACAACGGCAGACTCGGCAGACCTGTTGCAGGTCCCAGCAACCGTGCCCTCAAGTCACTTTCCGATATGCTCAAGGGTAAGCAGGGACGTTTCCGTCAGAACCTTCTCGGTAAGCGTGTTGACTACTCCGGACGTTCGGTTATCGTCGTAGGACCTGAGCTTAAGATGTACCAGTGCGGTCTTCCTAAGGAGATGGCTCTGGAGCTGTTCAAGCCCTTCGTACTCAAGAGACTTGTTGACAAGAAGGCTATCGCCAACATAAAGAGCGCAAGAAAGCTCATCGACCGTGCCGACAATAAGGTCTGGGACGCTCTCGAGGACGTTATCAAGGATCATCCCGTTATGCTGAACCGTGCTCCTACGCTCCACCGTCTGGGTATCCAGGCATTCGAGCCTATCCTGGTCGAGGGCCGTGCTATCAAGCTCCACCCCCTGGTATGCTCTGCGTTCAACGCTGACTTCGACGGTGACCAGATGGCTGTACACCTTCCTCTTTCCGCAGAGGCTCAGGCTGAGGCAAGATTCCTCATGCTGGCTGCCAACAACCTGCTGAAGCCTTCGGACGGTAAGCCTGTTGCTGTTCCTTCACAGGATATGGTACTGGGTTCCTACTATCTGACAATGGATAAGCCCGGTGAACCCGGCGAGGGCAAGGTATTCCGCGACGTTAACGAGGCTCTCATGGCTTACAACGAGCACGATGTATCCCTCCACGCCAATATCAAGGTAAAGATCACCAAGGATATCGGCGACAAGAAGGTCTCAAAGATCATCGACGCTACTGTGGGAAGACTCATCTTCAACGAGAATATCCCCCAGAACCTGGGCTATGTTGACAGAACCAACTCCGACAAGCAGTTCGACCTTGAGGTCGCATTCCTGGTCGGCAAGAAGCAGCTCTCCGATATCATCGAGCGCTGCATAAAGATCCACGGCACAACTACTACCTCCGAAGTTCTTGACCGTATCAAGGCGCTCGGATACAAATATTCAACAAGAGCAGCTTTTACCGTTGCAGTCTGCGACGCTACAATACCTCCTCAGAAGAAGGAGATACTGGCTCACGCTGATGAGGAAGTTGCTCAGATCACTGCGGAGTATGAGTACGGCTACATCTCCGAGCAGGAAAAGACCAAGAAGATCATCGCTCTTTGGACAGATACCACTGATGAGGTTACCAAGAAGCTGAAGGAGAACTTCGACAGATACAATCCTATCTGGATGATGGCTGACTCCGGTGCCCGTGGTTCTATCTCACAGATCAGACAGCTTGCAGGTATGCGTGGACTTATCGCCAATACCTCAGGTACCGTTATCGAGATCCCGATCAGAGCTAACTACCGTGAAGGTCTTAACATCCTGGAGTACTTCATCGCATCCCGTGGTGCGAGAAAGGGACTTGCCGATACCGCTCTCCGTACCGCTGACTCGGGTTACCTTACCCGTCGTCTCGTAGACGTTTCTCAGGACGTTATCATCCGTGAGGACGACTGCGGAACCACAGAGGGTATCGAGGTATTCGAGATCAAGAACGGCAACGAAGTGGTTGAGCCCTTCGACGAGCGTCTCGTGGGCAGATTCCTCGCTGAGGATCTCCGCGACGAGTCGGGTGAGCTCATCGTTTCACGCAATAAGCTCATCAATGACGCAGATGCCAAGAAGATCATCGACTCAGGCGTTGAGAGGATCAAAATCCGCTCTGTTCTCACCTGTAAGTCAAGAACAGGCGTATGCGCTAAGTGCTACGGTGCAAACCTGGCATTCAACAATATCGTTTCCGTGGGTGAAGCTGTCGGCGTAATCGCTGCACAGTCCATCGGTGAGCCCGGTACACAGCTTACCATGAAAACCTTCCATACCGGCGGTGTTGCTTCTGCCGACGCAGAAGATATCACACAGGGTCTTCCCCGTGTTGAGGAACTTTTCGAGAGCAGACGTCCCAAGGGCGCAGCTATCCTTTCAAGGATCTCGGGTAAGATCCACATCGAGGAAGTAAAGACCACAAGAAATATCATCGTTACCAACGACGAGACAGGCGAGGCTGAGAACTACATGATCCCCTATAACCTCAAGATCAGAGTTCAGGAGAACGAGCAGATCGAAAAGGGAACCCGTCTCACAGAAGGTAACATCTATCCCGCTGATATACTCAATATCCTCGGTACTCAGGCTGTTCAGAACTACATCATCAATGAAGTTCAGAAGGTTTACCGTTTACAGGGTGTTGATATCAACGATAAGCACATCGAGGTAATCGTTCGTCAGATGCTCAGAAAGGTCAAGGTCGAGGAATCGGGCAGCAGCTATCTCCTTCCCGGTACTCTTGTTGACAGCAAGAAGATCGACGAGATCAATGAGGATCTCCAGAAGCGTATCGATGCAGGCGAGTACGATGTACAGCTGGTTCAGATCAGCCCCGTGCTCCAGGGTATCACAAAGGCTTCATCCAATTCGGACAGCTTTATGTCTGCCGCTTCATTCCAGGAGACCACAAAGGCTCTCACAGACGCTGCTATCAGCGGTAAGAAGGACAGCCTCCTGGGTCTCAAGGAGAACGTTATCATCGGTAAGCTCATACCCGCAGGTACAGGTATGGAGTGCTACAGAAACGTCGAGGTCGTTAAGAACGAGGGCTACGGCGAACACAACACAGCAGCTCCTATGGCAAATCAGATATAACGCTGAAAAGCTCCTGAGGGTAAGAAAGATACCTGTATAGAAGTTTTGCCCCTGAACGTATCAAGCGCTCAGGGGCATTGTATTTAAGTTAAGAGTTGAAAGTTGAGAGTTTAGAGTTAATGTGTTCGCTCACGTTATTTAAATAATGTCGCCTTCGGCTACACCGCATCTTTCAACTCTAAACTCTCAACTATAAACTTAATTATGAAAAATATACTCAGACTTATAGATAAAAAAGAATGTGAAAAACTCTGGAGAATGCAGGTGGAGGCATTCTCCGACCTTCTCGAAAAGTATCGGGACTACGATATAAGTCCCGCTAATGAGCCCATGAGCAGAGTCATGGAGCGCCTGGAGCAGCCCTTCACTTACTACTATTTTATAATGGACGGAGATACCGCTGTGGGCGCCGTCAGGGTTGTGGACATGAAGGACGGCAGTCCCAAGCGTATCTCTCCCATATTCATCATGAAGGAGCACCGCGGAAAGGGCTTCGCAAAGGCAGCCATAAGGGCTGTTGAGGAGCTCCACGGTACGGACAACTGGTCTCTTGACACCATTTTGCAGGAGGAGGGCAACTGCTGCCTCTATGAGAAAATGGGATACCGCAGAACAGGGGACACTCAGGTCATAAATGAGAGAATGACCCTTGTATTCTACGAAAAATAGCCTTATATAACTCGGCATATCCTGTCCCGCTGCTGCATATAATGCAGTGAGGTGAGATGTATGAGAAAGATCATTGCAGCTGCACTTGCGGCTGCTTTTGTTTTTGGGGGCTGTTCGGCGGAGCTGCCGCAGCAGTCTTCGGAAACTTCACAGCCCTGCGCAACTACTGCGGAAAATACTCAGGAGAGATACGTTCCCCTGAACTACAAAAATCAGGTGGGAATGTGGCTGCCCTATGTTAAGTTTCCCGACTATATGCAGAGCCGCAGTGAGGAGCAGTTCCGTAAGGAGATAGTTGAGATACTGGAGGACGCCGCCGCAGAGGGCGTGAACACAGTATATTTTCATGCCCATCCTGTGGGGGATGCATATTACAGGTCGGATATTTTTCCTAAGGGAGAGCTTCTCGACGGGAGCTATGACCCCCTGGCAATAGTGGTGGAGGAGGCGCATAAACGGGATATGTCTGTTCACGCCTGGATAAATCCCCTGAGACTCCAGACCGAGGAGCAGATGAGGGCACTGCCCGATGACTTCATTGTTAAGAAGTGGATAGCCGCAGGGGAGCCCTTTGTGAAAAATGTGAACGGCCGCTGGTATCTGGACCCCGCCTATTCCGAGACCCGCGAGCTGCTGACAGAAGCTGCTGCGGAGATACTGGACGGTTACAAGGTGGACGAGCTCCATATAGATGACTACTTCTATCCCACCGCGGATACGGACTTCGACAGCGAAGCCTTTGCAGAAAGCGGAGAGTCCGACCTTGCACAGTGGCGAATGGATAATGTCAGCAGCTTCGTAAAAGCCCTCTATGATACCGTGAAAAGCCGTGATAAAAGGCTGGTTTTCGGCATAAGTCCACAGGCAAATATCTCCGCGGACTACGACAGTCAGTTTGCCGATGTAAGGCGCTGGGCAGGGGAGCAGGGCTTCTGCGATTATATAGTTCCCCAGATATATTTCGGCTTCAATAACGAGAACAGTCCCTTCCTGACTGTGCTTCAGCAGTGGGAGGAACTCACCCGTGACAGCGGGGGTGTCCCTTGTGATCGGTCTGGCTCCGTATAAGCTGGGCAGAGAGGATAAGTGGGCAGGAAAGGCTGCGGAGCTGGAATGGATAAACGATCCCGACATCATTTCAAAGCAGATAGCCGCTGTGAAGGAGTCCTCCGCAGACGGCTATGCACTATATTACTGAAAAATATTGCACTTTCTCTTGACAAGCTGCTCCCAATATGGTATAATACATACTGTTCGGGGCATTAGCGCAGCTGGGAGCGCATCACACTGGCAGTGTGGGGGTCAGGGGTTCGAATCCCCTATGCTCCACCAACGAAAAAAGCCTATGTTTAGCCAAAAACATAGGCTTTATTTTTAGATCATTATGCTGCAAGCGGCAGAAAACACAATATTTCCGTTAAGATTTCCGTTACGTGTATCAAGAAACGCATATTGTAACGGCAAATGCTGAAGCAATCACAAAATAAGGCTCTCCGTGACGGAGAGCCTCAATTCATAAGTCCGCATTATCCTTGCGCTTTTCTAGCTTGAGTTTATCCTCAAGGGCGTTTGATGCGATCTCGTCCGCGGACTGGATAGCGTGAATATATATCTTACTTGTCGTAGCGATACTGGAATGTCCCAGCCTTCGTGAGACAGTCGGGATACTTACTCCTTCAGCGATCAGAAGCGTCGCATGGGTATGCCGGAGTGAATGCGGCGTAAAATATGGCAGATTATTACGCTTTACGAATTTTCGTACCCAATCGCTGACACTGTATGGGTTCATAGGCGTTGAGTCGACCTTTGTGAACAAGCGGTCGTTGGGGACTGTTTGGGTACTGCCGTCTGCAAGAATAATCTGTATTTCGTCATGCCAGTAATCATCAAGCTCGGTTCTTCGCTTCTGCCAATACTGCTGATATTCTCGGAGCTGGTCTAACATTGTGTCAGACAGCTTGATAGTGCGGTATGATGTATCATTTTTCGGAGACTTTGTAATTATCCCCATATGATCTACTGCCTGGCTTGTCCTGCGGATAGATATGACTTTCTTGTCAAAATCAATATCCTTCCATTCAAGTCCGAGCAGTTCACCTCTGCGGATACCGCTGTAAATAAGCAAATACATAATCGTTTTCCACTTGATAGGTTCATTTTCAAGCAGCTCCAGAACGTGCCTTACCTGTTCATCATCAAGGAAAGCAGCTTCCTTACGCTCCAGCTTAGGAGCTTTCATATGGTTTCTGTCGGCGATGTTGAAGGGGATAAGCCTGTCACGGGTCGCCTGTGCCAGTATTGTGCTTATGAGCTTGTGATAGTGGAGTATGGTTTTGTCTGACAAACCTCCCGTATCAAGATGAAGGTCAAATAATTTCTGCACAGGGGTATTAAGTCCTTTAGCTATCTTTTCGGCTGATTTGATACTGATATGTCCGTCAGGTCTGCAGACTGCGCAGATTGTTGTGGAGGATACTCCGCATAATGAAGCAAATTTATCCTTGGAGATCTGCATTTGTTTTCTTATATCATCTATCTTATCCGACGTGGCATAGGCTCCTGTTCGCTTGACGCCGTTTTCACGCAGATTACTGTAAAACATTTGCAAATGCCGGGATTGAAGTTTTACGAGCTTGATATCCCCCAAAGCTTGTTTGATATCTCGGAACATACCGAGATATCACTCATATGTCTTGGGAGCAAGCTGTGGTGGACGGTTCATTTCAAGCCATTCTTCGCCGTAGTCGCCAAAACGTATGTTGCTGTCGTAATATTGCCCTTCTTTAACGGCGTCCTCAAATTTGACGATCTGTCTTTGCAGTTCCTTTTCAATCTGTTTATCGCTCATGCCGCCTGACGGCTTCCATGTCATAGACTTTTCGATTTGTTTGCCATAGCAGTCGTATCCGTTATAGGTGCGTATGTAATAGGTGATTTGACCGTTTTTGGATATGCGCTTTTTAATGGTTGCCATATCTTTATACCTCTTTCCATGATTATGGGGCGTTCCGTGAAACGCCCCATGTTAACTTTAAGCTGTTATTTTTCTGATCCTTGACACCGGCTCATCCTGATTAAGCGTATGGGTATCGAGGAACGTCATCAGCCCCTCCCAATTTACAAGAAGCGATCGACCAGCCTTAACGGATGGAATTTCGCCACTATTGACGAGTGTAAGCAGTAATCTTCTGCTGATGCCGATATTGTGCTCCTTGCAGAGCTTAAAGGTTTCGTTCAGACTATTCATTTTTTTCATATGGGTTCCTCCTGTTCTTTTCTGAGCCAGATACTTGCTTGGCTCTAAATTATGTGGTATAATACTTGTATATGAAGCGCCCCGAAGGGCGCTTTCATAACTAAGCTTCTTCTTCCTGGGTGTAGGTCCTTCCGATGAGAGTGACGTATTTATTCTTACCCTCGAAAGAATCACAGAAGTTTCCAACAGCCACGCACTCACCCTGATCCAGGCCTGCAAGCGTTGAAGTGTCAATTCCGGTGATCTTGGAGACATCTTTGAGTGCGTCAGATTTAGGACGGAAGAAGATGAGCATCCCGCAATTGCCTATAAGCTTACCGAGACAGTCCTTATCCAGTGAGAACTCCTGAGAAGCCAGCAGCAGCGTAAAGCCAAACTTTCCGCCTTTTCTTAACATTATATCAATTGGAGAACCTGTAGCGATGAAGTGATCCGAAACTTCGTCGATAACCAACGTGAGCTTATCGTCAGGGTTACGCTGTTTGAACGTATACAAGCTTGCAAGCAACATATCCATTACGTGTGTAGACTTATTCACGCTGTCATCAGAAGCCGATATAACAACAATCTGCTTGGTATTCTCGAAAAACTTATCCCAACCAGCTTTGATCTGCTCATTACCGTCGAGGTTGTCGAAAACATCGTAAAGCTTTTCATAAAGTTTTTTCTGGATTGGATCACCAATATCGAGATAGCCAAGTATATCTCTGAGTTCGGCATCAGGCTCGTTACCACGCTCTTTAAGGAAGGCGGATAAACGACGCCTCAGCACCTTTTCCTGAACTTCGCCACTGATCCTTATAGCTGCTGATAATATTCCCATCAGTTGGTTTTTGGCATCAGGGAGATTCTCGCAACCATCAAGGTTCATAAGATCAACAGGCACCCCCTGCCTATTGATGTCCCAAAAAGAGAAGTATTTTGATATCACCGATTCTGGTAGATGCTTGGAAAGCTCACGCTTTAAGTAGCCGCCGGTATGGTCACAGATCAATACCTTTTCATTCGTCCTTGCCTTCGACACCGCCTGTTGACACAGGTAGAATGTCTTTCCGGCTCGCGTTGCGCCACAAACATATTGGTGGCGGTTGACGTCTAATTCAGGTCCGGCAGTGACACCCGCCACACCGGTTCCAGACGAATTACGCAATATAGGCATAAAGTCACGATGCATCTGTTCCGCACACATAAAGAATGCCGCAAGCTCCTGTTCCTGGATCTTATCAACCGCATCAGCGTTCAGGATTGCCTTGGGTATTGAATACACGCTTATTGAGCGCTTCTTATAAGGCGCAACTTCGACCTCAATCATGCGCTTGTAGTTGTTGTTTGAGTAGAGCAACTCCGCTTCGTTTAGCGCTGCCAGCAAGATATTGCGGCGTTTAGTCGTTCGCATCAGCGGAAGTATATTGTTGTCGAGTACGACTGTCTCAAAGCTGAGGTTATCGTGATCAGAGACAAGATCTCCGGATTTGTAGTATGGTGGATCGTTTTGTCCGACAACTCTTACAACTCCTGAGACTATAAGTCTGTTTAACACTTCACGGAAGTCGTTGACAACATCTACAGTTGCGCTGTCTGACTGAACCTGATCAAGATTGACAAAAGTTGTGAACGCGTTGAATTCATCAAAACCGATAAGGCCAAGCTCTTTTAGGAACCATGCCGTAGTACCCAGACCCTTTATAGTCCTGGCACGTTCAGGCTCAAATACATCGCTTGGGTATTGCGCTATCTGTTCAACAGCTGCACCGAGCTTTGATAAAGCCTCGGCGGTATCGTTCACAAACCATTTGATCAGTGCCGAATCAAACTCTCCTGAGAGCTTCTGAAGCTTGTTTACATCAATCTCGCCGGTAGTACCCGAGAGCGTCAAATGCAGCGCTGGAAAATCAGGTGGAACGTTGCTCGGTCTGTCTTCGATGATGGCAATGACGTGCCATCCACGTGTCTCCTTACCATCTGCACCAATCAGATCGCGATGAAGAACATCAAAGCTTGCAAGGCGCAGCTTCTGCGATTCAATGAGCGAAGTGTCACGAAAAAGTGCTACTCCGTCGTTTGTGCTGTCAAGCTCCTTGAGCAGCTCTGTTTTGCTTGCCGTCAGAGAACATATAGAGGTTGTTTTGTAGTTTTTATTTTTTATGCATGCGACTGCCACCTTAGCACTTTTTTCGCCCGCCGGTTTTATTGCATAGGCTTCCTCAGAAGGTGAGTCCATATGGTAAAAGCGACTGATCTGCGAATGGACGCGGATTATTACAAGCGGGATAAGTTCAGGACAACTCTTCAAGAAGTCCCTATATTCAACCGTGACATCAGAGAGTACCCTATCAGTCCTCATAATCCGACGTTCCTTTATTTCTTCTGGGTAGTATTCCTCAAGTCCCGGGAATACTGAATCAGCAGAAGCAAAGTCAATCTTTCCCTCTTCGTAATACTGCCAGCCCGAACGTTTTGGAATATGAAGGAACTTCGGATCTGAAAAATCCTGAAGTGCCAGACCAACTGCAGCTGTCAAGTACTCGCCTTTGCAGTCGGGATTCCTGCGAAAGAACGACAGATGCGGCAAGAACTGTCTGTGGCAGTACTCTTTGAATGAGAGAATGAACGGATATATTTGATCCTCATATTCAATCTCGACATATAGTCCTTTAAACTTCGTCGAGCTTTGAGGATCAACGACAAGTTCTTTTTTTGATCTTGAACTTGCCTACGATAACAACTCTGCCGTTACGCTCCTTAACTTTATACTCGCCGGTATACTTATCATAGATAATCTTACGGGCGGAGAACTCAGTATCGTTGCTGCGTGAGATTACTTGACGAGGGCTATACCACGCATTATTCCAATTGAAGGAATTGCTGCACCAGTAATTGAAATTACTGAGCGGATAGCTTGCGGGGGGACCGAATACAGGCGGATAGCCGCCATTGCTGCCATAAAATGAATCAAAATACATTTTTTCTACTCCTTTTACAAATTTCGCATATCTGTGATAATCCAATGATACCACATATGTGCGCTATAGTCTTTACCGACAGTTTACTGTGATTTTACTATATTTTTTCGGAGGTATGACAGTATGCCGCAATTCAATATTTCAGTATTTATAAAAAAGCTGTCCGAATGTTTAAACGAGCATAGCACACAGTCAGCTGCTTTTAATTTGCTATTTAATTTGATCACCTATAACACGGACATATATGAATTTGACTTTCCTGATAAGAAAATAAGCAATGTAATGAACGGCATCGAAGATATTCCTGAAAAAGTACGAAATGCTTCTAATGATCCTAATGTAATTAAAGCAATAAAAGAAAGCATGCCAAAAGTAGTTATCCCACTTTTGCGCAAGCCTTTAATCGATGACCTCATGTATACTTACGGAGAATTAATCCAAGCAGACAGCTCTATATCACCCAAGACAAAGGAACGGTTGCTGACGTTAATAAATAGCGATGATACATGTGAGACTTTGGCCGAGTTATTCTTGTACGTTTTAAATATACCTTTTAAAAAACATGATGAATTTAGAGAGCTTTACTATTGTAGCTCCGCTTTTACTCATGATAACAAAAATAACCTTCTTTCAGTGTTCAAGCAGCAATATGGTAACTTCATTGATTTAGATAAGGGCTCAAACAAAGAACTTGAAGTAGATAAGGCATACAAAATTACTATGAATTGTTCCATGGAATCTGTTTTTGTTCGAGGCTCTTATATGACAAATATAACTTTTAAGTATTATGATAAAGAATGCACTGCTTCAACTTCTTGTGCTAATTGGATATCACAAAGTGAACTGGATAACTTTTTAAATGCAGGAAATAAAACGTTTACTATGGTTTTTAAAGTTTTGAATGTATGTGATGATAACATATGCCAGGTGCACATTTACCTTATAGGAGAACTTTATAAATGAATATGTATGCTATTGGAGAATTTGCAGCTGAGACGATGTTAAATGGGAAAATACAACCAGATTTCAAGATGGATAATCTTGGAATAAATGGCTCAAGAATTGTGTTTGTTGATAGTCCTGAAGTGTTTTCGTGTTGTATTCCTGATGAACTCGATAATGAAGTGCTGCGTAAGATAACCGAGTCCATTTTTTCTCTTCTGCGTTCTTTGCATAGCTATAAGGATATCAGCAGCTTTAGAGTAGGATTTACATCGCGCGGAGGATTATTAGCAGATATTATTTGGAATAATCTTGCTAACAAAGGTTTTTCTTCATTATCATATAAAGGAATATATAACGACAAACTGTTATATGATACTTCTAATATGCCTTCTACAATAACATTGAAAGAATGTATATCCGAATGGAAGTTAATACCATTCGATATTATTAATATAGGTAATATACCATCTTTACAAGCATATCTCAGTTCAAAAGTAAGAACTACAAGGACACAGCTTTCCGCTTATTACCTTGATTTTCTATATTATATAAGAAGCTTTATTGTTCTAAAACAACACTGCCCTGAACAAATTCCCATACTCATACTAAACATGGGGCTTTTGTCGCATCAATTTGGAAAGACCTACAGTACATTTGGTTTGCTCAGTAAATGCGCAGAAATAAGCAGACCCAATCATGATATCAATAAAGTGTGTGCCGAAAAACTACATATTCTCAAACAAACAGAAAACATTGTCCCAAAATTAGAAAATATAATACTTAATAATATAGATCAAGACCTTTTTGAGTATTTATGGCTATTAAATGATCTTGACACATTTGAAAAACAACTATTGTTATGATAATACAATCAATAATTATAATCCGTTTGGTATAAAAACGATATTCACCAACCATTACCATTATTGAAACATCACATTTTACATAGTATTTCTTTGACTTTAAAAAATCAGAAATTTTTTCTGATTTACGTTTTTTAAAATAAAGCCATCCGAAAAATATGCAAAAAGGCCCTTTTCATTCTTTTTTGGCAAGACTTTTTCTGAAAAACGTAAATTCAAAAATTTTTTCAGTTTTTTATAATGATAATACAGTAGCCTCCATTAAGGAGGCTACTTCTATTGTTACTCACTTTTGTACAGTCTGTAATAATGCGACCGCGAGATTCCCAGCTCACGCATTGCCTCAACAGGCTTTTTGTTTCCGCAACGAACATCCGCCAATACCTGCTCCCAGTTATCAGGGAGAGGCTTTGACGGACGTCCGAAGCGGACGTTTTTCTTTTTTGCTGCTTCAATGCCTTCACGCTGACGAGCACGTATTTTATTACGCTCATTCTCAGCTATAGCTCCGAGTACTTCTATGAGGATAGCGTTTATCATTTCGAGTACCCACGCCTGCTCCGGAGGAAAGTCAGTAAGTGTAGTAGGGATATCCAGTATCTTCACACGGATACCCATATCCTTGAGCTGTTCCAGCTCGCGCTTAATGTCGGACTTGTTACGGCTGAGCCTATCCAGTTCCTTTATGACGAGCGTGTCTCCTTTACGGAGCATTTGACGCTTGAGATACTGATATCCTTCACGCTCAGTATCCTTGCCAGAAGCCTTATCAATTATAATGTTCTGCTCAGGAACGCCAAACTTAATAAGAGCTATGTATGCTAAAATAAAACTGAGCCAGATATGGCACAAATGATAATAAAAAAGTGAGCCACTAATAATAAAAATCCTGTATAATAAGAGAAAGAGCTTGTGTACAGGAGGAACAAGGAGT
>Ga0116172_10000810_pt1 | contig 29703 bp, 18 predicted proteins | sample AD_UKC083_MetaG_FD_89799 | JGI IMG/M metagenome (GOLD analysis project Ga0116172, IMG submission 89799) | Active sludge microbial communities of municipal wastewater-treating anaerobic digesters from USA - AD_UKC083_MetaG | ecosystem: Engineered > Bioreactor > Anaerobic > Digestate | place: USA... | reverse complement strand
TAATAAATCCGCTGATCGGGGTAATTGTACAGAACTATTCATATTTACCCCTCTGGATAGCTTCAGGCGTTCTGTATCCGCTGGCATTTATTTTATTGATCATATTCATTAAAAACATCCGGCCGGTTTTGATTTAATACGTATTATAATACGTATTAAAAAACGTATTATAATACGTAGTTACTGTAGGTAAGTTATTATTAATATTGATAATACAACGGCAAATTATTTTTAAAATGCAAGTTTTAAGTGTCAAATCAATCATCGCAACCTGCATGGTTTCAGCATTGTTATTTACTGTTGCACATGGACAGGCAAGCGGAATCAGAGGGCCCTTAAGGGTCAGTGACCGGAATCCACGCTATTTTACCGATAATTCCGGAAGGGCAGTTTATCTTACAGGTTCTCACACATGGAACAACCTGGTGGATATGGAATCTTCTTCCGGATCTCAGCAGAAATTTGATTATCCTGCCTATATTGAATGGATGAAGAAGTATGACCACAATTTTATGAGGATGTGGGCATGGGAACTGCTAAGCTGGAATACTCAGGGGAACAGGGAGAAAAAACCACTGAATATAAAGGTTGGACCTCATCCATGGATGAGACCGGGACCCGGACTGGCAATCGACGGGGATAATAAATTTGACCTTAACCGGCTTGATCCGGATTTCTTTGCACGTCTGGAGGAAAGGGTTAAGCTGGCAGACGAAGAAGGGATCTATGTTTCCTTGATGTTATTTGAAGGATGGGGACTTCAGTTTTCACCGGGAGCATATGAAAATCACCCTTTCCACCCGGGCAATAACATCAACGGGATAAATGGTGATGCGGATGGAGATGGTAAGGCTACTGAGATCCATACAATGGGGGATATCAGGATTAATTCAATACAGAAAGCATATGTCATGCATGTTATTGATGTTCTTAACAAGTATGACAATGTACTGTATGAAATTTCGAACGAAAATCATCCCCCTTCCACAGAATGGCAGTATGATATGATAAGGTTTGTAAAGAATTACGAGAAAAGCCTTTTAAAGCAACATCCGGTTGGAATGACATTTCAATACCGGGGTGGCAGTAACAAAGTTTTATTTGAAAGTCCGGCTGACTGGGTATCTCCTAATCCGGAAGGCGGTTACCGTGATGATCCGCCACCGGCTGACGGCTCAAAAGTGATAATTAATGATACGGATCATCTCTGGGGTACGGGAGGAAATCCCGGCTGGATCTGGAAAAGCTTCCTTCGCGGGATGAACCCCATCTTCATGGATCCTTATGATTGCAGGGTACTTGCAAATGCCTGTGATGAAGCATGGCTCGAATCGATGCGTAAAGGTCAGGGTTTTGCCCGTACTATCGCAGAACGTACAGATCTAATTTCAATGATCCCTCAGCCGGAACTGGCATCAACGTCATATTGTCTTGCAAATAGTGGATCTGAATACCTTGTATACCTTCCCGATACTGCTGCAGTTACAATTGATCTTGAAAAAGCACCCGGCAGATTTACAGCTGAATGGTTTGAAGCCGGAACCGGTATTTTCTTAAAAACCAAACAGCTGAAAGGAGGGAAGAAAATAACATTGGATTCACCGTCAGGTATTAAGAACACGGTATTGCACCTGTCTCTGAAAACCGGCATGGCAAGGGAAAAAGGGGAATGATAAAAATGATATGTTTATAATTTGTGCTTTATTAATACAATGGAGGAACAACCTATGAAAACCAGTATGATTAAACTCTTAATTCTGATACTTGTATCGGTTACTTTGTTTCCTGATGTAAACTGCCAGAATATTGGCCTGGTCGATATCCGGCGGGCAGATCTGATAATAACTGTAGGCGGACCGGAAGCAGATGTCCCGGGATTTACTTCCCGGGCGATACAGATAGCACTTGATGCTGTAAAAGCCGGAGGGAGAGGTACTGTAAAGCTTAACCCCGGAACCTATGACATCATTGGGCCTGTCAGACTTTCCAGCAATATTTCTCTTATCGGATCGGGTGAGAAAACCATTCTGAAGAAGTGCAAAGGATTTAAAACCAGCTTCATTATTGATGCGGACTGGGGTATGCAGAAAGCTGTGGTAAAGGATGCAAGCGGTTTCTGCATAGGAATGGGAATCCAGCTGTTCGACGATGCCCATAAATCGGGATGGGACGTAACAACCGCTGTAATTACAGATATTCAGGATAATACGATCTATTTTGACAACAGGACAGTAAATGATTGTATTGCTTCACTGAACGGAACAATATCCAACAGTTTTTCGATTATTGAAGCTGTCGATGCTGAAAATGTAAAAATTGCGGATCTCATTATCGAAGGCAGCAAAGATGTAAATGAATATATCAACGGATGTCGCGGAGGCGGTGTTTATATCCATAAATCTAAAAACTGTCTCGTTGAAAATGTTAAAGTGAATAATTTCAATGGTGACACATTCAGCTGGCAGATCACTGAAAATATCACTTTGCGGGGTTGTGAAGCTGCAAACGGTGGTGGACTCGGCTTTCATCCCGGAACAGGATCAGATCGTTCAACAATAGAAAACTGCATAAGCCATCATAATAAGGGTGACGGGATCTTTCTTTGCTGGAGGGTACAGAACGGGATCTTCAGAAATAATAAAGTCTATGCAAATGAAGACAATGGGTTCTCAATTGGTCATAAGGATACCGATAATATTTTCGAAAATAACCATGTTTTTGAAAATGCAAATCACGGTGTATTCTTTCGTAATGAAAATGAACAGAACAGCGGCCACCGTAATACTTTCAGGAACAATGTAATTGAAAATAACGGAACAGCCCGTGAATCTGCCGGATTCTGGATCGGAGGTGTAACTCATGATATTGATATTATAAACAACACAATCCGTTCCACAGGCAAGGGGAATCAGTCCATCGCCATATTTATAGGAAAAAAGTCATCAAATGTGACTTCAACAGGTAACACGATATCAGGATCAAAAGAAATCGTAAATGAAAAATAATTTACAGAGTTACAGGTTCCAGGTTGCAGGATTCAGGTTGCTGATTGCATCCCTGATATTCTGTTTGCCTGTTATCAATCAGTGCAGGAATGATGATGACATTGTATACCGGAAAATAAGAGATCACGCCGGTCAGGTTAAAGTGATCAACACTCATGAACATCAGCACTGGCCAGAGGAATACGGTAACTACAGGTTTCGTTTCTATCACCTTCTTGCAGCCAGCTACCTGGCGGCTGATGTAAGATCAGCAGGTGAAACTGGTCTCAACTGGAAGCTGATTGATTCTCTCAGTCTTGATCAGTTATGGGATATGTACGGTGAAGCTCTGAACTGTACCCGTACAACAAGTTACTATAGTCAGTTTGTTAAAGGATTCAGGAAATTATATGATTTCAACGACCTTTTCTTCACAAAAAACAATATTGAAGGACTTTCACGACAGATAGAGGCGAAATATAAAGATTACAGGAACTGGTTTGATGAAGCATTCCGCAGGACCGGATTTGAGCTCATGTTCATTGACCAGTTCTGGAAACCTTTCAACACGGAAATTGATAAGGATCATTTTGCCCTGGCATTCAATATTAATTCACTTATCTCGTCGTCAAGCCGCAAGCCGGAAAAAGAAAGAGCACAGGAAGGTCTTTATAAAGAAGCAGCCTCTGCAGGGTTTATAATAAATAACCTGGATGATTACCTTAAGTTCTGTGAGCATCTTTTTGAAATGAATGTTGAAAAAAACGCTGTCTGTATTAAGAATTCCCAGGCATATTCCCGGACGCTATTTTATGAAAATGTTCCTTATGAGGAAGCCCGGACATTATTTGAGAAACCTTCCGGAAGTTTAACTCCCTCAGAGGCAAAGAAAATTGAAGATTTCATGTTCCATTGGATAATTCAAAGATCTATCGAATATGATCTTCCGGTTCAGATCCATACAGGATACCTTGCCGGTAACGGGAATACGCTTGATAACGGGCAACCAATTAAGCTGAATAACCTGTTTCTAATGTACCCTAAGGCAAAATTCAGCCTTTTTCACGGAGGATTTCCCTGGACAGGTGAATATGCTGCATTGGGGAAGATGTTCCCGAATGTGTATCTCGATCTTGTCTGGCTCCCGCAGATCTCAAGGGAAGAGGCTGTCAGTTCCCTGGATGTGATGCTTGACTGTATTCCGTACAATAAATTCTTCTGGGGAGGCGACTGCGGCCTGATTGAGGAATCAGTGGGATCACTTGAATTTGCAAAAGATGTGGTTTCAGAAGTTCTTGCAAAAAGAGTGGCAAGAGGTTTGCTCACTGAAGATCTTGCTCTTGAAATTGTTGACAGAATATTCCGTGAGAATGCCATTGAGGTTTTTAAACTGGAAAAGAAATTTGGGGAAAGCTTTACGGAGAAGAAAGACAAGGGAGCAGGATACTAAGGAACTGAGAGACAAAGGGGCGTAGAGACGAAGAGACAGAGGGACGGTGTTATTAAATACGAAAACCCTGTATCTCAAGGTTTATAAGTCCGGCTGCTTTTGCATAGTTCACTGCATCGGAATATTCTTCGCGTGTAATCTTACGGGAAATTTCAGGATAATCAAATGCCTTGTACGTTGGATTATACTGTGACATTATATTCAGATATGTATCCTTCGGAAGATTATTTGAGATCCAGTCAATTACTTTTTTTGAATCACTTACATCATTTGGCATAACCAGGTGCCGGATCATCAATCCTCTTTGCATCAGTCCATCGGCAGCCGGCTTCGCCACCCCCACCTGGCGATGCATTTCAAGAAGGGCCTGTTTTGTCAATTCCGGATAGGTCGACGCACCAGAGGAGTATCTGGCTGCCTTTTTCCCATCGAAATATTTGAAATCGGGTAAATAAATATCTACAACACAATCAAGCATTTTTAATATCTCAGTTCTTTCCCAGCCGCATGTGTTATAAACCAATGGTACTTTCAGTCCCTTTGAAGCTGCTTTATCCAGTGCAAGAAGAATATGGGGAGAATAATGGGTGGGAGTTACTATATTGATATTCGGACACCCCATCTTCTGGAGCGAAAGCATCATTCCTGCAAACTGGTCAATACTTCTTTTGTTTCCGTCGCTTCCCTGACTTATAGAATAATTGATGCAAAAAACACATCTGAGGCTGCAATTTGACATAAATATAGTGCCGGATCCTCCTCTTCCAACAAGCGGCTTTTCTTCACCAAAATGGGGATGAGCAGATGAAATTTCCAGATCGGAATTTGCCTGACAGAATCCTCTTTCTCCCTTAAGCTTATTTACACCACACATCCTCGGGCAGAGTTCACAATGTTCCATCATGCCCCAGAGTAATTCTCCACGCTTTTTCAGTTCACCGGATTGATGTAATTTCTGATAAGCCGGTGCAAAAACCCGTTCAGATCTGTTTTGAAAAAAGTATATCCCTGAAAATGAATGAGGGATCATTCCTGATAATGCAGTATAAAAAGCTGATCTGATCATATTTCTTCTGGAGACAGGTTTCATTTCAATCATAAAAGCGCTAATAAATGTATTATATTATAACGCGTTGTGCGGTTAAAACCTTATTGTTCTTACTTAGTGATCCTTAGTGTCTTAGTGTCTTAGTGGCATTTTTATAAACCACAAAGACACAAGGACACAAAGTTTATGAATTATCACAGTTAAATGATCTTATACAAATTTACGAAACTTAAAAAATCAGAGGATCATTATCTGTTTGTTCTCATTTATTGGTAAATTTCATCTTTGTATATAAATTATAAATAATGGATTTGTCAAGACGTTCATTTATGAAACTGGCCGGTGCCGGCAGTCTGGCTTTTGCTTCGAATGAATTTCTGATTCCCGGTGAAGCAAAACAACTAACAGTAACGATTCTGAATCCTTTTAACAGGATCCCGGTAAGCCTGATAATTGATGATTCAACCTGTCTTGTCAATATGGCTTATTACGGGATCCCTCAGTTCGGTGAGGTTTTTCCTGACCAATATAAGCAGGACTGGAGAAAATTACCCCGTGAGATTCCCGATAGTTTTGTCAGGGAATTTGGTGAGTGGAGTCTTGAGAACGGGATAAAAGGTAAATACAGTATAGTCCCTTATCCTGCATGCACAGGATGGGTCAGCCGGTTTATTCCGGGTTGGACCCAACGTGAGTTCAGGGACAGTTTAAACCTTGTGCGGGAAGTTATTCTGCCTAACTGGGATATCCATCCGGAGATGGTTAGCCATACGAGGGTAATTGACATCAAAACTGGCCATCCGTATCCTTATGCCACACCTGAATATATGGAGAACTGGGAATGGAGCCAGAAAAAAAGTGTGGATGAACTGGCAGCTTATCAGAGTTATGCACTGCGGATATTGAAAGAAGCGGGTTTGCCATGTGAAGGACTTACAACTCCAGGGGGCTACGGAAGCAGGAATCAGGATAATCTTGCATTGAGTACCATGGAAGCAGTCAGGGAAGTTTACGGAGGGGAAATATCTCATTATTTCCGTGACATGTTCACTGAGAAGGGCGAACATGTTGTGCCAAAGGTATTATATCCTTCCGGGCTTGATGGTTCCGATCCCAAATGTGTGGTATCAATATTCGGATGCGCAGGTGACTGGTTCGGAGGATGGGACGGACTGGAGCCGGGGGATGTAAATAAATTTATAACAGAGGATCTTCAGTCGGGAAGAATGGTTGAAGTAATCGATAACGGTGAACCGGCAATTATGGTCTGTCACTGGCCGGGAATATATTTTAATGGTGATAAGGTCGGGTTTAATATTCTGAAGGAGATCAAAAAGAGACTCGATCAGAAATATGATAAGCTTATCTGGATGAAACTGAGTGAGATTGCAAGATACTGGGCTGCCAGGGAACTGACTTCAATTTCAGCAGAAAGGAATTCGATAATATTAAAAGCACCGTTCCCGACTCCGGGATTTACTATAAAACTGAATAGATATGCAGGTAACTCTACAATTAAAAGGGAAGAAACAGGAAGACCTCTTCTAAGGGTAAAGGATGAAAAGGATTTAAGAGTCGGGACTTTTTATTCGGATAAGAATGGTTCAATCTTCTGTTTTGATCTTGAAAAAGGGATTAGTGAGGTTATAGTAAAGTAAAAAGATTAATAAAAAGGAATTCATATGTCGCTCCCCGCCAAAGCGAGGAGCGGTATTTTACAGAGTGTTGATTTTTGTGAATGGTTTCTTTCCAAGTTTGGTAAGCACCTGTTCTGCCCACTTATATGCTTCGGGCATATTGCCAATGAATACTATCTCTGCAGGTGAGACCAATGCCGGCAGCTGATAAACATCCGTGATTCTTAAGCAATTCAATATCTCTATTGCTGCTCCCCCTCCATCAGGACTGCTGGCTACATCCTGGGTAGCCGGAGGGTTTTTGAGAATAAGAGCTTTACAATTTCCATCCAGAAGAGCTCCATAAAGTGCAACAACGCCCATATCATCCCTGGCAGCGATTCCAATTGAATCGGCATCTACCCCATCGAGTGTCCTGCAGAATTCAATGCATCTTGTAAGATCCCAGACCTGCATTGATGCAAGTGTCCTTCCCAGCCATGCTGATGCCCGGCGTACATGCCACTGCAGGTTCGGATCCCAGCCGAATTCCCCGACGCCTCTTACCTCGAAATATGCAATATTCCATTTATTATCAAGATCTTCAATAAATCCTTCCGATTCCCAGCGCGATTCATTGGGATTCCGCAGAACTATCATCAACGGCTTTTTCTGCGACGGATCATTTCTCCAACGTATATCAACCTTTAGTCTCCATCCCTCCTCCGGAACAAAGCTGTAGATATCGCTTCCATATCTGGCTCTGTCAAGGGTCCTGAACACTTTTACCGAATCAAAAGCCGGAGGATTTTCCGGAAATGCACCAAAACTGATTTTTCTGAGGGATCCCACAACTGAATTCCTGAAGGAAATCAATTCTTCCTCAGAAGATATTTCAGGAGCTGAAGCCACTTTAACAAAAGAATCCTGAATAATTGTTGTTCTGTCACCGGCAGGAATACCGGCGGTATAAACTCTCAATTCTTCCTCAGACAGAAGGCTTTCCGGAGATGTATCAATATCTCCGGCTTCTTCCGGAGAGATTGATTTCCCCATCAGATGTCCTGTGAAAAATGAGAATATTTTTTCCCTGGAATTCTTATGATATGAATGACCACCGGGAGTATCAATATATTCAATATTAGCGGGAGTATTGTGTAACTGATATATCCTGCGGAGGTCATTATAGATCCTTTTAACCGATTCGATCTGGTTCAAACCATCGCGATCCGCCTGGCCAATCAACAATGGTCTTGGAGCTATAAGTGCGCCTATATCCTGGAAATCAACAAGGTAAGTGTTGATAGCCATCATACAATCGCAATGGCCATCAATGGTTCTGGTGGTGATCTGGGCTTCCATAGTGCTTGCACCGCAAACTGGTGCGACAGCTTTAACTCTCGGGTCAGCTGCAGCAAGGAACCAGCTGATTGCTCCTCCTCCCGAAATGCCGGTAGCTCCCATATTTTGTTTATCAACTTCAGGTCTTTCTGCAAGCAGATCCAGTCCCCGGATAGCATTCCAGACTTCCACTCCGGCAGGAGTATAGCCCCGGCTGTACCAGTTAAACCAGCCCCGGGCATAGCATCCGTGGTGTTCGCCGCGAACCTCCCCGTACTGGATAGTTTCAACGATAAGGCAGACAAATCCCAGTTTTGCGAATTTTGCCGGATGTGCCTGATAGTGAACTTTCTGTGTTAATGAGTGGCCGCAAAGGTAGATTATAGCAGGCGCCTTTCCATTTATATTATCCGGAATATAAAGGTTGGCAGGTACATACAGACCGGGCAGTGATTCATAATAAAGCTTTTCTATTCTGTAACCGTCTCTCTGAATTGTTCCTGTAATTCTGACATTTAAAGGTGAACGTTCACCACTCAGAGGCATGTCCTGCATACTGATCATTTCGATGAATTCAGCATATCTTTCCGGCCTCATCCTTTCCCACTCTTCTTCAGAAATAACATCAGTACCGGAATTATCCGTTATATCCTTTGCAGCTTTTACGAGGTAATCACGGATATTATTAGACTGTATATCAGCAGGTTCAGATACCGGCTTATTCCCTGAGCATGAAGAAATAAGAATAGCAAATATTAACCTTATCAGGTAATCAAAAATCTTTTTCATCTTAACAAGCTTATGTATTATCCTATTTGTGGTACCAAGTATTCCCGGTATGAGGGACTTTGTCACTTTGTTCCCCATCCTGCACTCCGCCCCCTGCACTCCGCCCCCTGCTCCCTGCACTCCGCCCCCCGCACCCTGCTCCCTGCAACCGGCTATGCTTTCAGAGTATCTCTGTTCTGATAGATCTTTCTGATTGCCCTGACAATATCTTCCATATCGCTGCGGCTTCCCAGAAGTATGCTCTGGTAAAATGTAACAGCTTCGCTGCAGAGTTTATCATTTCCCGGTAAGATATTTTCTTCGCGCCACTGTTTCAGACGGGCTTCGGAGAACAATCTTTTAAATCCCTTTGAACCAAGTTGTTCTTCGATCAGTTCATCTTTGTTCTGCGGACCATAGCCTCCGCTGCAGGGTATGCCTTCGGCAGCCAGAGCCCTGATGAATCTTTCTTTGGGTACATTATTGAATTCTTTGCTTATATATCTGAAAGCATAAAGATGATAGGCTGACCGGCAGTTGCCATCAACAAGTTTTGCCGGAATTATACCCGGAATATCTTTCAGATTTGCATCGAGATACAAAGCATTTGCCAGTCTTATATCAGCATCTTTCCGTATCCGGTTCATCTGAGACATTAAAATGAGTGCCTGGAACTGTTGCATTCTGAAATTAGTACCGGATATCGGATATGATGATTTTCCGGATACTGAACCATAGGGTCTTCCGCAGTTATGAAGTGAAGTGCATTTATCCATCAATGCATCATTATTGCTGATAATGGCGCCACCTTCTCCGGCAGGCAAATTTTTTGAGTTCTGGAAGCTGAAGCATCCTGCATCACCAAGGGATCCCAGCATTTTGCCTTTATATTCACCAAGCCATCCCTGGCATGCATCTTCAATAACTTTAAGATTGTGTTTTGCAGCTATCGCAACGATCTTGTCCATATCAACCGGAAGTCCGTAAATATGAACTGGCAATATTGCTGTAGTGCGGTCCGTTATACGGGATTCGATTTTTGCAGGATCCATGAGGAAAGTGTCAGGATCCGAATCAACAAAAACCGGAAGCGCTTTATTCATGAAAATAACGTTATAGCTGGCAATGAATGTAAAGGGAGAAACCAACACTTCATCTCCGGCATCAACGCCAACTGCTTTAAGAGCCGTAATAAGCGCAGTTGTGCCACTGGCTGTTGCCAGACATCTTTTTACGCCCATAAGCTCTGCATATCTCTGTTCAAAATCTGCAACATGTTCGCCATTGCCTCTCCACCATCTGCCGGTGCGAAGCATTTCAGTAATATTTTTTTCAGCAGCCTGATCCCAGACAGGCCACTCAGGCCAGGGACCGGTATGAACCTTTTCTCCTCCATTGACCGCCAGTTTCTGCTGGACCGTGTTGTTGATTGTGAATGAAGGGAATGACCAGTTAACAAATGTACCTAAGGCTCCTGCTGATGCTGCAGTGATTGCCTGTCTTCGTGATATTTTTTTTGTTGCCATAGGTGAATTATTTAATGATTACATAAGCATTCGGAAGTTGATGTTAAAATGACACTTTTGATAAAAAGAAACTTAATGTTTAAAATCACTTCTAAATTAAAAGTAATAATCGGGGAATGAAAATTATTCCTCCGATAATAACAGAAATGCCAGCAGTTACAAGGACAGCAGCAGCAGCGTAGTCCTTTGCTCTCATTATCTTTTCATTCCACTCGGGTTTTACAACATCCGAAATTTCTTCGAGTGAAGAATTGATCAGTTCCGAAACAAAAACAAGCCCAATAGTCAGGGTGAGCAGAGCCCATTCCGCAATGCTGATCCCGAGGATAAATCCAAGGGCAACGACTATTATGGCTGCGGCCAGGTGGATTCTGGAATTATGCTCAAAGATCAGTAAAGACCTGAGACCTCTGAATGCAAATTTAAAGCTCCTGAACCTCGATCGTGGTGTAAATCTTCCTGAATTCATGTGCAGGGATCTTCATTTGAAAACCTCACAATTCGGTATTAGAAAATTCTGAATCTTATACAAAATTATAAATATGAATTGACTTATTAAAGAATATGCCAAACGGTTCCCGGCAAAGGAGGCAGAAGTCATTTTTGAGAATCATAATTCCTGATCACTAATATTTCATCGTAACCAAGTTTGGCAAGCTCGGGAATAATTCTGTTTATTTCTGATTTTTCGGTAAATCCTGACATTATTACATGATGACGATCCCACTGGGTGATTATCTCAACCGGGTGATTGAACCTGGACATAATTTTCCTTTGAACTTTCCGGGCCTTTTCCTTTTTACTGAAAGAACCAATTTCAAGTGCAAAAGCAGTGTTGGTCACAGAAGTGGTGTCCTCAAAAACCTGGATGTCAGATTCCACCGGAATTACCGGGTTTATTGCCATTTCCCCGGGTAGTGTCTGCGTGGTGTCAGACTGTAAATCAGTGCTATCCGGTACAGATGAGTCATTTCTGTCAGGTGGTATCCAGAAATCCTTTATTCCTATCAGACCGAGGGCCGGGATAATTTTTTCTATATCTTCAATAGTTTTAAATCCACTCAGCTGAACCTTGTAATATCCGTCTTCAACTACGAGTATTACCTTTTTATCGATAAGGGCGGATAGTTTTTCCTTGAAAACGGTAGCGTTTGTTTCTTTCCTGAAAGCTCCGACCTGAAGAACAAGGTTGGCTTCTTTATTTTGCCCTGTTATATTTGCAGGATTATCTCCACTTACAAAGCTTCTTCTAAAAGCTGATGACGAGAATATTAAAATGATAGCTGAAATGAAACAGAATATTTTCAGTAAAGATGACGATCGATTCCGGGCTTTATCTGTTTCAGCCTGCGCACCGGATCTGCTTTCAATATTTCGGCTGTCAATGAGCATGGATCATTTAATGCAAAGGGTCATATGGTCTGAAAAATGACATATTATACCTACTGTTCCTGTTTCACGTAGTTTTCGATCACAGTAACTCCCGGGAAACCGAGACCGGCCAGTTCGGGATAGTATCTGAAGGTTTCTTCCCTTGTATAGAAACCAGTCACCAGTACATGGTAGTAGTTCCACTGAAGGACTACCTCAACCGGGAGATTCAGTTTTGAAGTAATTTTTTTCTGTGCGCGTAATGCCTGTTTTTTCTTGTTGAAGATACCGACCTGAAGGGCAACTGAAGGTTCTTTTCGTACTCCAGCTTTTTCTTCCGGAAGCGGTTCCGGAATTTCACTCCTGGTTGTTTCAGGTTTCGTTTCCTGAGGTTTTTTGACCTCTTTATCCTTATCATCGGGCTTCCCTGTGGAATGAACTTTTAGTTCTTTCAGCTTCATTGATCTAAGGGAATTAAGGAATTCCATCAGATCGTTGTTGTTCCTGAAGCCTGTTATTCTGACTTTATAGGCTCCCTCTTCCCGTATTATCAGGACAGGTTTGCGGATTGTTTTAAAGAGAGTATCCTTAAGGCTTATGGCGCTCTTAACATTATCAAAAGATCCAACCTCTACAGAACTGGCACGGTCAAATCCCGGTTCTTCGATCACTTCATTTGTCTCGGTAATTGTAAGAACCGTATCCTGTCTTTCTGTAAGTATCACCTGCTGTTGTTTTGCTTTCAGTTGTACTACCCATACTTCGGTTACGCCATTTTTCTTCAGTATATCAAGGCTGCGGTCAACCTCCTCTCTGGATTTAAGGTCAGGGATCCTTACTTTCCAGAAATTATCTTCGATTACAATATCGACTTTTCTGTTGAGCAGTTTTTCAAGAGTTCTCCGGTATTTTTCTGCGTTCGATCTCACCCTGAATGCTCCCAGCTGAATAGCCCATGAATCTTCGGTAATAGTAATGAGTTCCTCGACAACTTCGTGGACCACCATGAATGTGGTATCTTTTCTTGTATATGGTTTGCCGGGTTCTGTAACATCGGTGATACGGATAGTATCCACTAATATCTTTCTGAGTGTAAAATCAAGCCCGTCAACAATATCTCCTTCAGTCCCTCCGTCAACAGTAAAACTGAGTGTATCCGGGTCTGCTGTAAAACCGAGTTTCCTTAGCTGGGAAGTGTCAATTCTTACAAGGTAGGCACCCGGAGATAATCCGAAGAAACTAAAGTAGCCATCTTCTTCCGAAAGTACTTTTCCGGCTGATTTTCCTTTTGAAGTAAAGAAACTTACAATAATCCTTCCAATACCCTCCCGTATACCTTGCTGTTCCAGTACTATAGTGCCGGTTGCTTCACCTGCAACAATGACCGGGATCTCAATAAGCTTCAGAATATTGGGGTCTACGGCAACGCTCAAACTCTTCTTTTCGAGCCTCCATGAGATATTTTCAAAGCTGTTGGCATCGAGTTCGATGAAACAGTCAGTATATGATTCAAGGCCGAGGATATGGATAGTGGTATCTTTTTCATTTTTTTCTATTCTTCCACTGTTTGTACGGAGGTTGAGACCGTATGCTTTGGGCTCTCCGGGATCTTTCTTTTTATTTGAATTCAGGTCGAGATATGGGACGATTGATATTCCACCCCTCCCTACATTTGTCCGGTTATCGACACCGAGATACCGCGATTTTCTGTCATTTATAAGGCTTCCTCTTGCATACTGTACCATCGAGGTGGTCTTGTCAGCTTGTCTGACGGAAAATCCGGTTTGAGCAAATGAAAAATCGTAACGGAATCCCATTTCTGCCAGTTTCAGATCGTTTCTGAAATTCTGTTCATAAGTAAGATTAAGATGAGCATGTTTGAAAAGGTATTTTTCAAGCCGGATCTTTGCTGAAATAAACTCTCCCGGGGTATAACCAAACTGGGACTGGGGCATAATTATAAATCCTCCCGGGAGCCTGAAAGCCAGAGACAGATTACTGTAGAGGACCGGGTCAGCATCTTCGACGAACATTGCATAAGTAGAGAGGTTTGTACTGATTCCTGAAACCGATCCTGAGAACATCCATTCACCGGTTAAGTACTGATTACCGGCGGGAAGTATTATCTGGTAAGCCGAAAGTCTCTGGTATGATGATAACTGTCCTATTTTGAGAGGCATTGAAATTGTTGCCTTTCTTTCTTCCCTGTAATTGTAGAAGAGAGCCTTCTGATCTTTCTTGTACCATGTATAGTTAAGATCGAACTGCATATTTGATGGCAGCCTGTATGTAATAGTTCCTTTTGCTCTTACCCCGTGGGTATAATCCCCTGTTACAAGAAGGTTGTTTGTTAATCTGAAGGAGATGTTTGTAAAAGGCATAAACTGGTTTGAGGGCAATGATGACAGATACTCCATTCCCCCGCCAATTGTAATATTTTTTGTGGCGCCATAATTTAAACTGGCCCGTGAAAACCTGCTCCACAATGAGTCTTCGACTATCCCGGCACTTATTGTATATTCCATTATTTTCGGCGGAAGGAAATTAAATGGGATGCTGATATTTTGTTCCTGGGTTCTTTCTTCTCCCCATGGACCGAAAAACTTAAGCTTTACCATCGAGTTGCCGTAAACAAGAGGCACTTCAAATTTAAAAAACCCGGAAGCATCGGCTTTCACATAATCAACAAGCACATTATTAACATACAATTCAACTATCCACCCCGGTTCTGTTCTGTCGCTGAGGGTATAAGTTCCGAATGATCGCCGGAAAGTAGTGGGAGTATTTGTAAACTGAACCCCAACCACAGGACTATACAAAGATGATGTAGCCTGGGTGGCAATTTTTCCTGCCATTACCTGCCTTAACAGCTTAAAGTCGTTGTTCACATAGCGCCACAGGTATTGCTGCTGCTTCTCACTGAAGGGATTCATACTATTGTAGTATAATGATGCAGTTGCTTCTCCGCCCGCAATCATTGCGCCAAGTGCCAGATTCAGTCTGGTATCAGAGCCGGCTCCGATCTCTTCGGTGGCAATTGCCGACCAGTCGGCAGTTCCAAATCTGAACATCGGATGTGTCCTTCCTATGTTTGTATCAGCTTTCATCTCACCCTTAAGCCTTGTAAGATTACGCCTCATTTCTTCAAGCCTCAGCTCACGTATATAAGGCAATTCAACCTTACTGCTTACTTTAACTGAAAGATTACGGAAATCAAAAACACAGTCAAGACCGAAAATCTGACCAAAGTATTTTGATTTCAGATAAAGATTTGATTCAGTCCTGATCAGATCGCCCGGGTTCAGTTTAATATTTTTACCCTGGTACACTATTTCATTTGTGGATCTTTCAATCAGATATGTTGCTTCGGGATTAATAAAAAAACCGGAAATTGATTCCTGATCTGAAGCCGGAGTATTACGGATCTTTAAAAAATCAAATAATCCTGTTACCGGAAGATAGAGCTCTTCATCCCGTATTACTGCATCAATTTCAGTTCCGCCTATATGCGGAACCTCAAGGAAAATTGATATCTCATCATATTCCGGTAATTCCTGCGCGGACAGGTTGGAAGTTTTAATGGTAAGGATAGACAGAACAAACAATACAAAGCAGATTAACCGGACTGAAAGCATACTCCCTGATAGGATTGAACCGGTGTATGCTTTATTTACTTCCATTTAATCTGTCATTTTATTTTAGGTTGTCTTTATTCGACGACCAGTGTAATATTAAATGATCCTGTATAAGTTCCGGGTGGATTTGATGCTGAGTTTCCAACAGTGAGTGTTGCCCCGACAGTCAGTTCAGTGGGTACGGAATAAGGATTTGTATTAACGAACGGCGCAGCCGGAAATGATGTCCCGATATGGAGGTTCATTGTAAATCCGCTCCAGCTCAGCTGGACGTCCGGACCATTAAGAATATTGATAATTGTGCCGGCATTTGAATTAATGTTAAAGCGTGCCGGTGAATAAGAATAACCCATGCTAAGCAGAACAACATCTCCCGTTGATGTCCGGCCTCCGGCAGGTGATATTATTACAGTACCACCTGCTGTACCATGATAAAATGCCCCGAAGCTAAGATTACCCGTTACCGAGATCGAGGGTGGACGCGGAGGGTCTTCCTGTGCTTTCAGTTCCACAGGACCTGCGAACAGAAGAATTATAATTATACCTGTATATAAAATGCGGTTATTAAAACATTCTTTTGTCTTTTTATGGGGTATCATTATTCTGCTATTATCTTTCTCGAAATTCTGTTATTTCCTGTGCTGAATGTTATTATGTATAGACCGGGTTTTATTTCCGGATTAAATTCATAATGTCCTGAATCAAATATTTTTGTGTTGAATAATTGTTTTCCGGTGAGGCTGGTGATGACAATTTTTCCTTCATTACTTCCCTGAAGATCAACATCAGCAACTATTCTTCCTTCAAAGAAGTATGCTTTAAAACCCAACTCATTGTTTTGCAGGTTTGTAATCCCTGTCGGAGATGAATTTAAGTACAAAAAGAACCTTCCTGGATAATCGCCGGATACCAGGGGTACAGAATATTCATTTCCTGAAAGCATATCCTGATTGATTCCTGCAGTCATGTCGGCAAGGTAAAGAGTAGTTACCGGAAGCTGGCTGCTGACGAAGGGGATTTTAAAGACTACATTTCCTGCCCTTGATATTTTTATTCCAAGAGGGATAGTGCATCCAGTAATCAGGGATGACGGAAGGGCATTGATTGAGAGCTTTGATCCGTCAGATCCTTCAGAATAGAAATTCGGTACGTTCAGATCGGTATTCATAAGCTTTAGCGCATCAAACTTACTGTCGAATGTTGTTGATGCATTATCATCAAAATATATAACAGCTTTATCCAATGCTTCAGGATCTTCTGAAAAACCGGCAGATAATCGTAGTAAAGGACTTGATTCATCCTGTGCCGATTTGATAAATGAATGAGTAAGATCAGATATTCTTACACTATTATCAAGACCGAGAGTACCTGTTACCGGAAATGCACCATTCGAGACATGGACAAAGAAACCCTGCATCGAGGGGATTATGTTGGTTGCCACGCCCGGGTCAGTTGAAACCCCTCCGACATAGCTGCTGTAGGTTCCACCATACTGGTCGGAGGGACTGGCTTTGAAGAAATGGATGGCATTTTCGATGTTAGTTTTGGTCCATCCCGCTGCATCCCAGTCAATAGGAGAAGGATATGGATTTCCCACAAGGTTGAAACCAAGTGTATATGGATTATTATGGTTATATAAAGTAAGCGACATGCTTCCGTTATTCACAATCCCTGTTACATCTGCCGTATCCGGCACTGAAACTGATCCAAAATTGACGGAATAGCCGCGCATAGGCCTTAACAGGCTGTCAGGATATGAATATTTGATCCATCCCGAGGCCGGTACTCCTGCCAGCTTCCTGTTTTCATCATACCTGTAAACAGACGGAAATGCAGCTCCAAGATCCATATCATCACCAAACTGGCTGACCCTGGAATCCTGAAAAGGTGAGCTGAAATATTTATAACCAAACCCCGAAGGAAGATACCTTTGCATTGTTACAAGGCCGGTAACTTCACCGGCACCAGTACCGTTTATCAGAGCTGTCTGTGAAGGGCCTGACAGAAGGACAAGATGTCCGTCTGAGACCAGGTTTCCGGTGTTTACGGTTACAATGCCTGAAACTTTCAGCGTATCATTAAGAGTTACACCTGTACTGTTGGTGATGATGAAATTTCTTATTGTGTTGTTTTCAAACACATTACTTCCAATTGACTGGGCTACTGATCCGTTAAATTCAATAGTCCCGTTTGAAGCATCTAATATTCCGTTGTTGTTTATTGATCCGGAAACTTGTATTGTATTACCATTAACTATCAGTGAGGCTCCGTTGTCAATCGTAAGATCTTTTACAATACCTGCTCCACCGCTGCTGAGAACAGGCTGGTTGGCAGTATTTGTTACCAGGACTGAATTAGTCTGGCCGGGGACATGTCCGCACGACCAGTTATCCGGATCGTTCCAGTCTGTACTCACACTACCGTTCCATGCAAATCCCGGATTTATTGTAAGTATAGCTGCAGAACTGTTAACCGGGGAAGTACCACAGCTGCTTGAAATTACACAGCGGTAGGATTTTCCGTTTTTCGAATTGTCGGGATTTGTAAGTACTAAAGTGGAAGAAGTAGCACCACTGTAAATACCTCCGTTTGAAATATTTACACCATTTTCCTGCCATTGGTATGTAGTATTATAACCAGAAGCGGTTACAGAAAAAGTTGCATTATCACCGGGGCATATTGTCTGAGGCTGAGGCTGGGTAGCTATCGTAATTCCGCCATAAATCGTAAGTCTGACATTAGTTGCCGGACTTTCACAACCATTTATGGTCTGTGTGACAGTATAATTATATGTTCCCGGAGCAGTTTGTCCGGTCGAAAACGGATTTGCTGTACTTACAAGAGTACCACCACTATACCAGCGGAAATTCTCACCTGAGGTCGCTTCCAGGTACGTGATCTGATTTGAACAATATTCTTTATCGGGAGCTGCCGGGGCTGATGGTATATCAGTTATTAAAATCTCTTTAGTAACACTTGAAGGACCACAGCTGCCTGCGTATGTATATGTAATTGAATAAGTTCCCGCAGCAGGAGGTGTAAATATATTTCCGGAGATATATGGATTTCCCGAATATGTACCACCGGCCGGATATCCGAATGTAAGTGTAATAGGGCTGGAACAGAGACCTGCAGAAAGGAGCCTTAGTGAAGTATCTTCTGTATCGATTGAATAAAAGGTTATAGGTGATGACTGGTTATTGTATTCGGTTCTCATCCATCCGTTTGATCTCACTTTATCGGAGATCCTTAATTCATCAAATTTTCCATCGAAATAGTAGTCTGATAAAAAAGGCTCTTTGCCGATTGTAAGATCGTTTGAAGATGTTCCCAGAACCCCTGTTTTTTTGAAAGGTCTTTCAGGTATGCCATTTACAAAAGTTTTTATTGAGTCAAGAACGTCGGAACTTATTCCGGCGAGATAATACCAATGTCCGGTATTAAGTACAGTTCCTCCTGTCACATCACGGTTCAGGGAAGGTGTATTTGCAGAATTCCTTATCTCAAATTCAACCTTGTTGTTTGTATATATGCCAAACTTGTAGCCTCCGCCTGAATTGTTTTGGTTCCCGGCAATCTTCTGGTCACGGGTTCTCGTGTCCATGTAAACCCATGCAGATACAGTTATATTACCCGCGAAATTGGTATTAGGGGCATTGAGTACAGTTGCATATTGATTGGATCCGTTAAGCTCCAGGGAATTATTTATCTGACCCGGGGAATATGAAGGTGAATTGTTGGGAGTTGCGGATTTATTATATGATGTAAAATCGTTAAGGTTAGAATTATCAAGGTGCCATACTCCCTTATAATGGCTGTCCCATACAGAAGTTACTGAAGGATCTGTGGTTTTATAATAATTGCCGTAAAGTATTTTGATGATGGTATTTGTTGAACTTGAAATAACCGGGATTCGTACCCAGGCTATGAGATCACCGTTAGTATCGCTATAATATTCAATCTGATGATCAAGTTTATTATAATTCACATCAGTAAAAACAATATCATATCCGTATGGATTTTTTATATGACCTGTTGGTGAAGTTTTAAGGAAATTCTGGCCGGTAAGAGATATCAAAGCAGGAAAATTATAAAGATCTTCGCCACCGGCCACTTTTGTATGATCGATTGTAATATTCCTTTCATAATCATAATCCATAGCAACTGTATAACAGCATGTTATAATTACAAGTCCGTTGGCACCATTCCCGCCGTTTCTGTCGGTGGTAGTATTTGCTTTGCCGCCGGATCCGCCACCTCCATAAACATTCCCGTTTGCCCCCTGTGTTGAATTTGAGACGCCATTTGCCCCTGCTCCCCCATAATTGTCTTACTTTCTCCTCCGGTTCCTGTTACTGCATTATTCCCGTCTCCGGTCGACCCGGCGCCTCCACCTCCTGCACCTCCCGGGGAGCCACTGGTATAGATGCCAGTCGCTCCATTTCCACCCTTATAGGTCAAATCGCCTATTGAGGAGGATGCTGAGGCGGTTCCTCCGGCTCCATTTGAGTTGTTAGCGCTTGCTAAAGCTCCACCGGCACCACCCTGAGCATAAACAGTTCCTGCAGTACCAAACCATGAGGGATTTCCGGCTGCCCCATTACCACTGCCTCCTGTACCTCCGGAACCGACTGTGACGGTATATTCAGTACCGGTAACAACAGTTAAAGTTTTGGTTGCATAAGCACCTCCGGCTCCACCGCCACCGGCTGCAGGATTTCCTGTGGCTGCACCACCCGCACCTCCACCTCCCCAGCATTCAACGGTTATTGATGTAACTCCTGCAGGTACTTTAAATGTACCACTTGTAGTAAAAGTTCCAGACCAAGAAATAATCACTGCTCCCGCTGCTCCATTTCCACCATTTCGATCATTAGTATTATTGACATAAGCGCCACTACCGCCGCCACCATAATTTTGGCCGGCAGTTCCATTACCTCCGTTAGTTCTGCCTGCTCCGCCATTACCACCATTTAAGGGCGTTCCAGTGCCACCTGTTGTACCTGATGCATTTCCACCGGTTCCGGTTGACCCTGCTCCACCACCTCCGCCACCGCTGGCAGATGAGCTGCCGTCAGCTCCATTTCCTCCTGCATATACTAAATCTCCAATACTTAATGCTGCAGAGCCGATACCTCCTAAAACAGTTCCACCGTTTGGTGCTGCGCCACCACCGCCGCCCTGGGCATATACTGTACTGGTTGTTCCAAACCATGAAGGATTTCCGTTTCCTCCGGCTGATGTGGTTCCGATTATTGCAGCTCCTACTGTAACAGTATAGGTTGTGTCGGGTTTAACTAATAATGTCTTTTTGGCATATGCACCTCCGGCGCCACCACCACCACCTCTGACTTTGCTTGCTGAGCTTCCTCCTCCGGCTCCCCCACCACCCCAGCATTCGACAATTATAGTTGTAACTCCCGGAGGTACAGTAAATGTTCCGCTTGAAGTGAATGTCTGGCTTTGTCCATAGCTTACATCAATGGAATAAAGAAGCGCCAGAACCATTACTGAAAATTGCCGGAGAAGTTTTGCTGATTTCATTTTCTCAGGGATTAGGGAAAGTATCTATGATACAAGGTGAATTATTTTGCCAGTGGAAGCTCAGCTTCCGCATATTTTTCAGGTTTTACATCCGTAGGTGCAGAATAAGTTACACGCAGCTTTCCGGAAGTAAAATCAAGGTCCCCGACTTTATTGAGATTAAGCTGAAATCTCCTCAGTGCATTGGGAGTATATACTGCAACTCCATTTGCAATACCAACCCGGGTTATCTTTCCCTGTGATGAGATATGATCAACAGCAATATCACCGAAAACAGACATATTCCCGGTTCTTTTAAATACAAAACTTATTGCCGGTTCAGAATCATTTATAAGATTGAATTTAAGATCTGACAGCGTTACTCCTGCAGTTGATACTCCCTTTCTTACAATTACAGGAATTGTTATACCAAAAACAGGTGTTATCCTCACCGAAATCGACGTTGTATCTCTTGATTTGTCTTCCTCGCCCAGCGGAGCATTATTCCGGGTAGCCCTGAAATAAAAGTGAGAGCGGTATTCTCCATCCTGCAATTCACTTGTTCTTGTCAGCTGGACTTTTACAACCTGTGCTTCATTCGGACCCAGTGTAACCGTTCTGGGGAAATAGCGAATGAATTTATCTGCAAATCTCTGTCCCGGATCAGGTTCAGTGATAGTTTCAAATCCACCGTCTTCTTTCATCCTTATCTGGACGAGGGATATCATATATGTTGCAGTATCTTTTCCGGTATTTGCAAGATTAAGGTCTACGGACCTTTTCGATCCCTCAAATACTACTCTTCTGGGTGTTATAAGCAGATCGCCCTGGGCAATCCCATTAACAGGAAAAAGTGCCGTAAAAGCACTTATTCCCGCAAAAAATATCAGAAATCTAAAATGACCCGCAGAGTCTCTGGATTTCCTGAAAAAGTTTAATCTTTTTTTTGACATTGGATTTAGGTTTATTATCCCTGCTAGTTGAAATCAAATGAGATTTCATATGTTCCGCTATAAATCCCTGCAGGGTTATCGTGAAGAGTTCCCACATTTAATGTTGCCCCAACATATACTGTCTGAGATCCGTTCTGAAGGCTGCCTGTACCGGCGCCAGGCGCCGGTATTGAGACCCATTCGTCAACTATCATGGTTTTCGGGGAGTTTAAATGCTTAAGAATTACAGGCTTATCGGGAAGTGTGATTGAAAAGGACGCATCCTGGTCACCTGTTACATAAAAGCAAGCTGCATTATGCATCCCCGTTCCCTTATAAACACTTCCCAGAACAGAAACGGAGCCCTGAGGATTGAGAATTATCTTACCTCCCTCCGGGCCCGGGGCAAAACGCCCGAAATTAAGCTGTGATGTTTCGGTTGCAGTAAAGACCGGGATTATCTCAGCAATAACATGGCCTGTTGCTGAAGTCTGCGGAAAGACATCAGCAACGGCGCACATAAATAGTATTAACAGGCTTAAATAATTTCTTAATAACCTCTTCATCGTTTATGACGATGTTACTACTTTACATGGGTTACAATTAATTATAATTTACAGTAACTGTAAAATCACCACTACCTCCAGAATTAGCCGTAGTATAAACTCCTGCTTCCTGAAGTGCTCCTATATTAAGTGTTGCACCTACATGCAGAGTGATACTACCACCTGTAATTGTACCTGTATAATCGGAAGTCCAGGAGTCAATTGTCATGGTGTGAGGAGTGGCTGCTCCATCTGAAACTGTTGTAGCAGCGGAAGGAAGAGTAATTGCATAACTCTGACCGGCAATACCCGTCACGGTAAAAGTTGCAGCCTGTGGTGTGCCACCCATAAGTGTAATACCTGCTGAAGGTGTCCGGGTCCCTACAGCATCCGCAGCCAGGACACAGGTTCCTCCTGATCCACTTGATGCCAGCGTACCAAAGTTCATGTCATCTCCCACGGCCTTTGTTATAGATATCGGGGTAAAGATGGTTGCAGCGGCAGATGCTGATGCTGTTGATTGAGAAAATCCGACAGCAGTAAACATACAGATCATAATTCCTAACGCAAATAGTTTTTTCATACTTTTTTAAAATTAATTAGACATAGACATTGTTTTGCAGTATTTATAGTTAACGTCGTTTAACGCATTACGTTAATTTTTGTTTCATTAGCAGGAACAATTAATCAGTACAGTTGCAGATCAAACAGACACAAAAATAAATCAGAAATGCCTCCGCATCTAAATTATTTAGTTAACATCAGATCGAAGTTATTAACAATAACCCCGGTTTAATGAGCTTTTAAGATATTTAGATTTATAGTCCTGATCTCTTTTTCAGATATTAAAATATCAATCGGAGAGTGATGGGGGAGGAGAAGCAGTTCCCCATTTTATGAGAGGTTCAGGACCCATTACGAATACCAGCTCACCTCCGGCCATAATATCTTTATAATCAATAAAGAGATTATTCATCGGAGCTCCGTTCAAAGTAGCCGACTGAATATAAATATTTGTATCAGAATTATTTATTGTCTTTATTCTGAATTTATTGCCATTACCGGTGTTGATGATTACCTCTCCGAACATCGGGCTGCCGATTGTATAGGTTGTACCTCCCGGAGTTACCGGATAAAATCCCATGGAACTGAATACATACCACGATGAAATTGATCCCATATCTTCATTCCCGCACAAACCTCCCGGCCCCGGCTTATATAATTTATTACATATCTCCCTGACTTTCTTTTGAGTTTTCCAGGGTTCTCCTGAATAATCATACATGTAAGCGACATGATGCGATGGCTGATTTCCATGTACATACTGACCAATGGTACCGACAACTCCAATATATTTGGGTCCTGCTATCGAAGGATCCATGTCGAAAAATGAATCAAGCTTTCTGTTGAATCTTTCATTGCTTCCAAAAAGATTAATAAGTCCTTTAATATCATGCTGGACAGACCAGATATATTGCCATGCATTTGATTCTGTATAATGCCTGTTTGGTCTAACTCCGACAAGAAGAGGATCGAAATATTTATAGTAACGGTGAGCGCCTGCTTCAACAATCTCCTGTTCCCTCCCGTTTATTTCTTCGAGAAAAGATCCGTCCGATTTACGTGGCCTGAAAAATTCAGTCGTCCTGTCCCATACATTTTTGTAATTCAAGGCTCTTTTCATGAAAAGTTCTTTGTCTTCATCTTTTCCCAGGGCTTCTGCCATAAGGGCAATGCACCAGTCATCATAGGCCAGTTCCATTGTATTGGGAACCGCTTCGGTTACTTTATCGATTGGTGCATAACCGAGTTTCATATAATATTCAAGTCCTGATCTGCCTGCATTTTCCGGGACCGGAGGCTGAGGTTTTTCAAGGGCTTTCTTCTTCATTGCTTCATATACAAATTCCGCATCAAAATCCCTGTAGCCTTTCATGTAAGCGTCTACGATTATTGGAATAAGATGATCGCCGACCATTGATTCGCGGTAAACATTTGAGAAGTGCTGTGCCGGAAGCCAGCCGAAATCCCTTATTTTAGCTTCAATTGATTTAAGGAAATCGTTTACATGTCGGGATCCGATTATTGTCAGAAGCGGATGCTGAGTTCTGTAAGTATCCCAGCATGAAAAGGAGGGATAAAAATCATATCCTTCAGCTACATGCACATTACCATCCATCCCGAAATATTTCCCGTCAACATCCTGGCCGATGTATTGTGCGACAAGAGAGTGGTAGAGAGAGGTATAAAAAATTTCCTGTTGTTCCTCAGTGGCGCCCTTTATTTCTATCCGGGATAATTCATTGTTCCATGTGTTTTCAGCTTCAGTCCTGACCCTGTCAAAATCCCAGTCGGTTATTTCAGCCTCAAGGTTCTTCCTCGCCCCTTCAATTCCCGTATATGACAGCGCGACTTTTACGAGTATCTCTTCATTGTCAGATGTCTTATAATTTATAAATGCTCCGATCTTTTCTCCTTTTTCGCCGCTTTTGTATGGAAATATACCGCCATCAGATTCCGGTGTCCTTCGTTCAGCATCAAAGGTGCCATAATATAGAAATGGCTTATTGAATTCAGCACAGAAGTAAACCTTTCCTGCAGGTGTGCTTTTAAAGCCTTCAACCCTGGTATCGTTAATTATTGATATTTGAGACATCTCAGTAGCCCGGGCAGAGCCTATCTGATGTCCAAGGTCTATGATTATATTTGCATTTTTCGTTTCCGGGAAGGTATAGCGGTGGAAAGCAGTTCTTTTTGTTGTTGTCAGTTCGACTTTAACATTGTAATCTTTTAACCTTACAGAATAATAGCCGGGTGAAGCAATCTCATCCGAATGATCAAATCGTGACCTGTAACCTTCATCGGGATTGTCCCGCGATCCGGCAAGTGTCTGAAGCCTCTGGCCGACAGTCGGCTGAAAAAGAATATCCCCGCCGCTTGTCATTCCCACACCGCTGAAATGTGTATGGCTGAAACCCATAATAGTGTTATCCTGCCATGCATAGCCTGCTGCATATGTCCAGCCTGTGGTGTTGCAATCCGGACTTACATGCACCATTGCATATGGCAGTGAGGCTCCCGGGAATGTATGTCCGAAATATTGAGTTCCGATAAAGGGATTAACATAATCGGAAGGCTTAGTTTTTGTTTGATCACAGGATGTAATAATTAAAATTACAGTACATATAAGGCAGGTTTTTAAAAGGACTGTGATTTTCATTAATAAGCTTTTAAAATCCGGAGGCTTTGAGCCATTTCATGCATAATCCTGGCCATGACGACTGTGTATCTTTACCAATGGCCAGCCCGTAACCATGCCCGCCTTTCTGGAAAATATGAAGTTCAGAAGGAATAGATAATTTCGACAAAGCCTCATAATAGGTAATGCTGTTTTTGATCGGTACTGCTTTGTCATCAGCGGAGTGTACCAGGAATGCAGGAGGGGTCTTTTCGTTTATCTGGAGTTCATTTGAAAAATGTCTGACAGCTTCTTCAGAGGGATTATCGCCAATGAGGTTTTTTCTGGAACCCATATGTGTAAACGATGCATCCATGGTGATTACCGGATACATCAGAATTGAGAAGTCCGGCCGTGCGCTTGTGTTGTCTTTTACTTCATAAACCATATCATCGAAATGAGTTGACAGTGTGGAAGCCAGATGTCCTCCTGCCGAGAAGCCGATAACACCTATTTTTGAAGGATTGATATTCCATGAAGCCGCATTTCTCCTTATTGTCCGCATTGCTTCCTGTGCATCCTGTAAGGGGCCGATTGATTTATCCTTCATTATAAGGTCGGATGGGAGCCTGTATTTTAAAATGATCCCTGCTATGCCGTTATCATTCAGCCATTTTGCAATATCATTGCCTTCGTGGTTAAATGCAAGGGCTCCGTAACCGCCTCCGGGACAAATTAATACGGCAGTTCCCGTGGCTTTTTCCTTCGGAGGCAGAAATACAGTCAGAGATGGATCGGTAACTTTTATCCATCGTGTTATTATTCCATTCTCAACAGTTGAGACTTCCTTATAATCACCACCGGTAATTGAACCCGGAATGCCTTCAGGCCATAATTTAATTGTTTTAGGCTGTGCATTTAAGGTAATGCCAAGCAAATTTGTGACCAGTATCGCAATGATAAATGTCGATTTTTTCATAATATTTATATTAAAGTTCATTAATTCAATAATTAAGTATTTGCCCGTCGGTCAGGAGCTTTTCACTTATTTCGGGATATGTCAGGTCGTGAATATTTTTGTTTTTATCAATTGCCAGTGCTGCTATTGTTCCCGCGCTCTGCCCGAGGATCATAAATACAGGTTCCATCCTGATCGATCCGTATGCAATATGGGAACAGGAAACACAAACCGGTACCAGAAGATTAGAACACTCCCTTTTTTTGGAATGAGGGATCCCATGCTTATCTGATATGGTTTGGGTGCACCCACTCCGATATCGCCTTCATTCTGAACAAATCCTTCGGGAGTTACATATCTCTGAATATTATGGGAATCCAATGTATATGATCCCATTCCTGCAGGATCAGGGACCGGCCTTTTAATAAGTACGTCATTTTCGGTCATCACATATTCTCCCAGCATCCTGCGGGCTTCCCTTACATAAATATTATAGGGCCAGTAACCGTTATCGGTAAATTCGTCTTTTGAATATCCCCATGAACTCATTTCGGTTCTGAGCCATTCAGGCAACCGTGGATCTGTTGAGGCAAAATAAAGGAATCCTTTCTGGTACGTAATATGTTCCTTCAGGATCTCCTTCCTTCTTTCATAAGAAGCTTCCGGATAATCATAGTTCATTCCGATATTATCTGTACTGAACGGGCCATGATTGTTAACATCAGTCTTCACGTTTGGTATCGCATCATACTTTTCAAAGAATTCGTTCCACCCTGTTGCCATAATTCTTGCAAACAATTCATACTGGGTACTGTCATAACCTTCAGGTCTCGTAATTGGAACCTTATTTTCAGGATGCTGAGTAAGGCATAGCCTGTAGCAATATGCCTGGATCTTATTATCACCGCTTCCGTTTTCTCCCGGTGTTTCGGAAGAGATCCGGGGAAGGAGACCGCTTAAAGGGTCATCAGGTATTTTATACGGACTTATGTTTGATCTAAAATAATGTCCGTGATGAAAAACACCTTTCTGAACGCCGTTCCATGTTTCTCCATAAACACTGTTGGCTTCCCTTCCTATATGGTAGCTGACACCGGAAGCTGCCATCAGGTCGCCTTCATAAGTTGCATCGATAAAGACCTTTCCTTTATAGGTTTTACCGCTCAGGGTACGAATTGAAATTATCTTTCCGTTCTTTTTAATGACACCTGATTCCCTGTCGAGCCATTCATCACGGTAAACTGTAATTTTATTGTCTGCGATCATTTTTTCAAATGCTGCTTCTGCGACGTGGGGTTCAAATATCCACATTGTACGTTTTTCCCCGTCGATGGCAGGGCTACCCTGACCACGATTGCCGTATTCGGATCTAAGCTGCCATTTCCAGGATTCAGGTTTCTCATAATGCTGATAAACAAGCTGGTAAAATTCCCTGGCTAATCCTCCGATAACCTCTTTGTTTCCGGTATCGGTAAATCCCAGGCCTGAGGAGGACATACCCCCCAGGTGTTTATCGGGAGAAACAATAATGACAGATCTTCCCATTCTCACAACCTGAACGGCAGTTGTTACTGCCGCGGAGGTACCGCCATAGATAATTACATCAGCTTTAAGTGTTTCTGATGAGGATTCCTGATTGCATCCGTATCCGGAATACATAATTCCGATTATAGTCAGAAGCGATAAATATTTTTTCATAGAGTATTTTTTTTTAAACACAAAGAGCACAAAGTTCACACGAAGAGCACAAAGAGTGAAGAAAGAGCACTTAAAATATAATTGAAGCATTTATATTTTTAGTTTACATATCAGGGGAATAAATATTATTTTTCAAATACAAATTTATTTAAACCTGAGTTCAATTTATTTGTTTCTCCGGATAGAATAAAATCACCTGTCATATTTGCCGGCAGGGTTATTATAAATTCATGTGAACTTCCCTTATCACTGTATTCGGCAACAATTTGTCCTCTTATCGTCGGGACTTCAATTCTGCTGTTTGACAAATTGCCAAGCTGAGGGCGTATTGTGGTTTTGGCAAAGCCAGGTTCTGCGGGGGATATACCCCACATATATCCTGGAATAATATTTGCCGGGGCAGCCCCCCAGGCATGGTTCCAGTCGGAGTTGGGCTTATACTTCATATCCCAGGCTTCCATGGCAATTGTCGAGCCGCTCTTAATCATATTATACCAGCCCCTGTCGTGAGTTGCCGTAAGAAGGCTGAAAGCATAGTCAGCTTCTCCTGCCTGGTATAATCCTTCAAGAAGATATTGGGATCCGTATACACTGCATGCCATTCCCCTCGATTTAATGAAATCGGTCACACTCCTTTTGTTCTCTTCCGGAACAAGTCCGAATGCCAGTGGCATCATATTGGCATGAAGGGATGAATGTGCTGAAGATTCCCCGTCAATATAAATTCCCTTTGACTTATCGAGGAGTTTTGTGTTGATTACTTCCCTGACCCTTTCGGATTCATTGTAAAACAGAACTGAATCGTCTGTTTTACCCAGAACACCTGCAATTTTTGACATCAGAACCAGATTACGGTAATAAAATGCATTTACCATTGTATTTATTTCAACCATGTCATAGCCGTCTCTTTCACCCTCGGGTCCGGCCAGTTTCCAGCCGGTATCTTTCTGGGCCGGAGGCCAGTCAACAATGTCTCTGATTCTTTCCTTTACATTTGAAAAGCCAATATTCGCCATGATTTCATCCGTCACATTTTTTGAAGAGATAAGTCCGTCTTCTCTGGCAAGAGAAATCAGGGTTTTATGTTTTAACTCCTCATAATAATTTCCGAGCGATTCAGAATTTCCTGT
>Ga0116172_10000802_pt1 | contig 29895 bp, 29 predicted proteins | sample AD_UKC083_MetaG_FD_89799 | JGI IMG/M metagenome (GOLD analysis project Ga0116172, IMG submission 89799) | Active sludge microbial communities of municipal wastewater-treating anaerobic digesters from USA - AD_UKC083_MetaG | ecosystem: Engineered > Bioreactor > Anaerobic > Digestate | place: USA... | reverse complement strand
GAATACGCAGCTTCATTTCAACCACCCGCAAGCAGGGCGTTAATGTCATTGAGGCAATCTCGGAGATATTGAAAGGTAATCAGATTTATCTGAACTTTGCGACGAAATAGCTGAGTAGTTACCAGAAGAAAAGCTCAGCCCTGCGAGCCGTACCGCGAAATATACTGGATAATCGAGCTTATATTTTTTATCATGTTGGCCGCCCCAAGCCTTATCGCCTCGCGCGGCATGCCGAAGACTACCGAGGAGGCCTCGTCCTGCGCGATCGTCGCGGCGCCCGCCTCCTTCATCTCGAGGAGCCCCTCCGCACCGTCGGCCCCCATTCCGGTGAGGATGACACCCAGCGCGTTTCCACCGGCGATCTGAGCCACCGAACGGAAGATGACATCGACCGAGGGGCGGTGCCGGTTGACCGGGGGCCCGTCGTTTATCTCAACATAGTAGCCCGTGTTGTCGTGCCGAAGCAGCATATGCCGGTTCCCCGGCGCGACAAGCGCCATACCCCGGTACAGCCTCTCCCCGTGCTCCGCCTCCTTTACGTAGAGCCTCGACATGCCGTTTACCCGATCGGCGAACGCTTTAGTGAACTTTTCGGGCATGTGTTGGACGATGACAATGCCCGGCATATCCGCCGGCAGAGATGATAGTATCTCGGCGATGACCTCGGTACCCCCGGTGGACGCGCCGATTGCGACGATCTGGTCGGTCCGCAGCCTGGCGGTTTCCCCGGCCTTTTTGGGCAGTATGACATCGGCGGTATATTTTTTCTCTACGGCCATCTCCTCGACAGGCGCGGCTGCCGGGGTCATGCGGCGCTTGATTTTCGATCCCGCCGCAGACAGCACTTTTTCGATAAGATCGTCCGCAAAGGTCCGCCATGCCTCCTCATCGTCCAACTGCGGCTTCAATATGAAATCCACGGCCCCCGCCTCCAGGGCCTTGACCGTGGCGCTCGCGCCCGCGTCGGTAAGGGCGCTCACCATGATGACGGGCATCGGGCGGGCTATCATGAGCTTCGAGACGAAGGTGATGCCGTCCATGCGCGGCATCTCTATGTCGAGCGTCAGCACGTCCGGCTCGAGCTTCTTGATTTTGTCCACGGCGATGTAAGGATCGAGCGCGGTCCCTACCACCTCGATATCGCGCGAGCGCGACAGGGCGTCGGAAAGAAGCTTTCTCGTAACGGCCGAATCGTCGACTATAAGAACCTTGATCTTATTCATGCCTTCCCTGCAATCTTCCTCGCGTAATCGGCTTCCTGCTTTTCTATCTCTTCAATTACTTCCTTGCGGGTGGATTTTTTCAGATAAACGCCGCCGGTTTTTACATCCATAAGGATTTTCCGCGTGAATATGCCGCCCACGTCGATCTCCTGTATCTGGATGTCCTCCATCTCCATCATCACCTTTGCAAGCCGTATATTATCGGACGGAATGGTCGAGCTCGAGATAACGCCGTCCAGAACCTTACCCCCGCCGAAAATCTTTGCCATAAGCCGCCCGCGGTCCGCCCCGATCTTTTCGAGCTCCTTGATGAGCTTGTTGATGGCCGTTATTCCGTACTTCGCCGTTTTGTCCTTCGCGATGTCGATGCCGGATATCCGCCCCGGAAGCATGAAATGGTTCATGCCCGAAACGGCCCGCTCCGGGTCGTGCAGGCAGACGGCTATGCATGAGCCAAGCAGGGTCCCTATTATTTCGTCTCCGCCCGATACGTAGTACTCGCCCGGATGAATGATCTTTACGGGCTTTCCGTACTTGTGACTGTTCCTGATATGCATCGCTCCTTCCACCGCGATACCATGGCGTCTTTCGCGCAAGGGCACGCGTATTCTGCCGTAATTATCCGCCGCAGGCGCCTCCTGCACAATGCTTCAGCGCGTCCGCGGCGTCTTTCTGTAAATCGTATTCCTCACGAAAACGAACCTGTCAGTAATCCCGGAGAGGGTTTCCGAGTGGCCTATAAACAGATAACCGTCTTCGGCCAGGTATCTATGGAAATTCTCGAAGAGTCTCTTCTGCGATTCGCGGTCGAAGTAGATAATGACGTTGCGGCAGAATATTATATCGAAAACGCCCTTCATGGGAAAGCTCGAATCGAGCAGGTTGAGCCTGCGAAAATGGACCATGCTCCGAATGAAGTCCTTTACCCTCAGCAATCCCTCGTTCTCGCCGGTGCCTTTCTGGAAATAGCGTTTCGCCGTGGGTACGTCCACTACCTCGAGTATGTCCTCCGCCTTGTAAACGCCGGCCTTCCCGCGGTTTAGCACCTGCGTGTCGATGTCGGTCGCCAGAATGCGGACATCGAGCGGTTTTTTATCCCCGAAAAAGCGGTGCGCGGTGATGGCGATGCTGTACGGCTCCTCTCCGGTCGAGCAGCCGGCGCTCCAGATTTTTAGATTCCTTTTACCCGACCGGGCGAACTCGGGCAGCGCCTCCCCGCTCATATACTCGAAGTGTTTCGGTTCGCGGAAGAAGTCGGTCTTGTTGGTCGTGATTACGTTGATAAGATTTACGATCTCGTCACGGTAATTATCCATGAGGTAATCGTAATAATCGCGATAGGTATCGATATCGAGCTCGCGCAGGCGCTTCATGAGCCGCGCCTGCACGAGGGCCCTTTTGGACTCGTTTAGCTTTATGCCGCTCTCTTCATAAATAATTTCTCGGAAACGCCTGAAGCTGTTGTCGTCGAGTTCGTTGAGCTGGGGCATCTCTATCATCCAGCGCTATTCGAAAAGATAGACCTTGCCGTAACGCGGCTTGTTGCGAAACATGGTGTCGATATACTCCTGTTCTATCCGGACGAATTCCGAGGCGTCGTCGTTCCGCCTCTGGAACCTCCTCATGGCGGTCCCGGCGGTCGGGTAGAAAAGCACCTGCCGCCTGTTCATCCCTCCGATATCCTCCGTCTCGACCGGTATGCGCTCGAGCGAAAAGTACTCCTTCAGAAAGCGGATATTGCTCTTGATGACCCCCTCCATATCGGAAAGGCGCGAGTTGAGCCTGGCCACCCCGAACAATTTGGCCTTGAGATATTTACGGTCGCCGCCGAGCTTGACTATCTCGCCAATAAGGTATTCCATCGAGGTTATCCCCTGTGTGGCGATATCGTCGGCGAAAATTCCCTCCGTACCTATCATTCCAGGAACGATAAAATGTCCCATCCCGCCTAAGCGCCTTCCGTTGTCGTACAGACACACGCATGCGCAGGCCCCCGTCACCGTACCCAGAATACAGTCTTCGCCAGTGGCGAAATAGTCCCCGGGGAAAAGCGTATAGAGCGTTTTCCCGTATCTGTTTTCGGTGCTGCGTATCATCGCCGGGAATCAGGCCGTTCGCTCCCTGTCGAGCTCCGTCATCTCCTCGCTCGACATGATCCTGTCGACATCGAGAATTATGACGAGCTTCTCCTCGACCTGGCCGATGCCCATGATGAAATCGGTCTCTATCTTCGCGCTGAAATGCGGCGTGTCCTGAATGCTCCTGACGGGGATGTTCACCACGTCCGAGACCGAATCCACGATCATGCCGATCATGCGCCCGCGCACCTCGACGATTATTATGACGGTAAAGGCGTCATAATCGCGTTCCGCCATGCCGAACTTTATCCGCATGTCGACCACCGGCACGACCGATCCGCGCAGGTTGATCACCCCCTTCATGAACGACATCGCGTTCGGAACGTGGGTTATCCGTGTCATTCCGATGATCTCCTGGACCCTGAGGACCTCGACGCCGTAGGTCTCCTCGCCGATGACGAAGGTGACGAACTGGTTTTCCTCCTCGGCCCTCTCGACCTTTTCGCGAGTGCGTGATATCCGTATATCCTCCGGCTGTTTCGGCTCTTCCGGCATCTTTTCCCTTGTCTCGCTCATCGCGCCCTCCTATCGTATGAATTTCTCCACTATTTTAAGCAGCTCCGCCGGCTGGAAGGGCTTGATGATCCAGCCGGAGGCGCCGGCCTCCCTGCCCGCGCTTACCTTTTCATTCTCCGATTCGGTGGTAAGCACCAGAACCGGGGTGAATTTGTCGGTCTTGCGAAACTCCCTGATGAACGTAATGCCGTCCATTACCGGCATGTTGACGTCGCAGATGCAGAGGGCAATGTCGTCGCCGGCCTTTTGGATCTCCGCGATCTTTTCCAGCGCGTCCTTGCCGTTTTCCGCCTGGCGTATCTGGTAGCCCAGTTTCTTGATCGTAAACTCCACACTTACGCGGATGGTGGGGGAATCGTCGATCACGAGAATATGTTTCATGACGTCCTCCTTGTCAATCGATCTCAGCGCGAAAGGCCGCAAATGGAGAGCTGCCGCCTGACGGTTTCGGAAGCGCCCCGCATGCGGAAGGTCTTCGATTTTGCCCTCGCTTCCCGCCCTGCGGCGATAAGCACCTGCATAACCGACAGATCGAGCCGCCGCGTCTCGGAAAAATCGATGAGTATGTCGGCATCCTCCCCGAACGCCTTTACCAGAGACTGGTGGAAAGATCCGACGTTTTTAACCCCGGTGTTCTCCCTCAATCTGATAACTGTCATGCCCCCGGCCTCCTACCTGGATATCTCTTCGATAAGCCCGTGAATGTCTATGATGAGCGCCACACGGCCGTCACCGAGTATAGCCGCCCCCGAAACGGCGCGGGATTTCGTGATGTGGTTCTCCAGGCTCTTTATGACTATCTGCTGTTGCCCAAGGAGCTCGTCGATCATCATGCCCACGCGCGAACCGGCCGCCTCGACGATCACTACAAGCGATTCCCATGGGTTCCTAAACTCCGGCTCGATGCCGAACAGGTCGTACAGCCTTACCAGCGACACGTATTCGCCGCGCACCTGTATCACCTCGCCCTTCTCCTTTACGGTCCGGATGTCCTCCTTCCTGGGCTGAAGGGACTCGACGATGGAGAGAAGCGGAACGATATAAACGTTCCGGCCGACCCGCACCAGCATTCCCTCTATGATGGCCAGGGTGAGGGGTAGTTTGATTCTAAATGTCGAGCCCTTACCGGGCCTGGTGGCGATCTCCACGCTGCCGCGCAGGGACTCTATGTTGTTTTTCACGACGTCCATTCCCACGCCTCTCCCCGAGAGGTCCCCCACCTCTTCCGCGGTCGATACGCCGGGGAGAAACAGGAATGACAGCAGTTTAGCCTCGCTCGCCTCCTCCCCCGGCTTCAAGAGACCCGCCTGTTCGGCCCTGGCCCTAAGCTTCACCTTGTCGATTCCTCTTCCGTCATCGACCACATCTATGTATACGTTGCCCTCCTGGTGGTAGGAGCGCAGGGTGATGGTCCCGTTGCGGTCCTTCCCGGCTGCCTCGCGCTCGGAGGCAGGCTCGATCCCGTGGTCGATGGCGTTTCGTATCATGTGCTTGAGCGGGTCGTCGATGCGCTCGATCACCGTTTTATCGAGCTCCGTTTCTCCTCCGTCGATCTCGAGCCTTATTTCCTTGCCATGCGCATGGGCGGTGTCGCGAACGAACCGCCTGAACTGTTCGAAACTCGGGCCTATTGGAATCATGCGGATCGACATGATCTGCTCCTGGAATTCCCTGGTGGTCCGATCGAGCCCATAGAGCGCGTTTTTAAGCATAAAGCCGCGCTCCTCGTCCAGCTCTTCGGCGATTCCGGCGATCGCCGACTGGCCGATCACTATCTCTCCAAGCAGGTTGAGCAGTTTATCGAGCTTGCCGGTATCCACGCGCACCGTGCTGGTCTCTATCCTCTTCCTTATTTTTTCCTGTTCGCCAAGGGCGAACTGCACCTCTCTCTCGGTGGCGTATCCCTTCGCGACCACGAGGTCGCCGATCCTTGTATTCTCGCCGTCCTGTGTCTTTAGAGCGTCGTTCAATTCCACGTCGGTGAGTATGCCCTTCGCCACGAGGATCTCGCCGATCCGCTTCTCCTTGATCTCCGGGTCTTCGGTGGAAATCGCATACTGAGCGGTGATATCCTCGACACTGATTGGGTTGTCCCCCCGGACGAACATAAAAACCTCGTCTATCTTCTGAAGCGGGCTCTTGGTTTTCAAGACCAGATTCCAGCCAAGATAGCACTTCTCCGGATCCATTGCCGAAAGCTCCGGAAGCCTTTTTCGGTCGGTGTGCCTCTCCACCACCACTCCCAGGGAGAAGAGGTCCTCCATTATCATAAGCGGGTCGGTGCCGGTTTCAAAGATATCCTCCCTGAAGCCGGCCTTAATCCGAAAATAGCGGTAGCCCAGGTCCATCTCCTCCTCGGACGGGCCGGCGTCCCCTCCCGGCGCCTCCGCGGGTATGGGGGCGGTGCTCTCGATTATGGCTTCCACGCGCTTGAGGAGCCCCTCTCTGCCCTCGTCCAGACCGGGGGCCTCCTCGCCGGAATCTATGGCCAGGCGGATCCAGTCGAGGCCAACCAGAAGAAGATCGATGATCTCCCTTCCGGCGGCAAGCTTGCCCGAGCGCACCATGTCGAGCAGATTTTCCAGGCGGTGCGTGAAGGCGTACACACTCTTGAATCCGGCGATACCGGAGCTTCCCTTCAGGGTGTGTACGTAACGGAATATATCGTTAACGAGCTCAGGGGCTTTTTCGTCCTCCAGGCGCACCAGGTCCGATTCGAGGCTGGCCAGGATATCGGCCGCCTCGCGGATAAAAACATCGCGCAAAACCCGGGTATCATCCATTTTCCGTTTCCTTGCGTTCCATTATTCACGCCGGTTCGACGCAAAGCGGCCGGACGCGCCGCCCTCAGAACTCCTCGAATCCCTCCTCCTTAAGGACATCCTTTATGTCGCGGCCGGGCGCACTCTTCGCCTCCCCGGCGGGTTTGCGCCTCTCCACATTGGCGGCGTTTTCCTTTGCGTTTTCCTTTACTGGCGCGGCATCCGGCGCCTTCGTCTTCTTTACCGCCGCGGCCGCCCTGATATGCACCTCCTTGTGCTTGCGCTGATAGACATCGCCCTGCGTGCTCTCCCTGATCTTGAAGCGCTCCACCATTGACTGCATCTCGCGCGCCTGTCCGGCCATCTCCTCGCTTGCCGAGGCGGTCTCCTCCACCAGCGCGGCGTTCTGCTGCGTCATGCTGTCCATCTCGGACACGGCGATATTGATCTGGTCGAGGCCCTGTTTTTGCTCCTGACTGGCGGCCGCGATTTCGGAGATAAGGCGCGCCACGTTCTTCATGGATCCAACGATCTCCCGAAGGGCGTCGCCGCTGCGGTTGGAGAGATCCGTCCCCATCTCGATCTTGTCCATGGAGTCCTTAATGAGCGCCCCGATCTCCTTGGCGGCGTTCCCGGAGCGCTGGGCCAGGTTACGCACCTCGCCGGCGACGACCGCGAAGCCGCGCCCCTGTTCTCCGGCGCGCGCGGCCTCGACCGCGGCGTTAAGCGCAAGAAGGTTCGTCTGGAAGGCGATTTCGTTTATTACGGAGATGATCTCTTCGATCTTTTTACTCGACTTGTTGATCTCGTTGATGGAGGCGACCGCCTCCATCACCACGCGGTTCCCCTCCTCGGCCATCTTCATGGTCTCGCCGGAGAGGCGGTTGGCCTGGTCGGAATTGTCGGCGTTCTGGCGTATGGCGGCCGCGGCCTCCTCTATGGTGGAGGCTATCTCCTCGAGCGAGGAGGCCTGTTCGCTGGTGCGCTGGGACAGGTTCTGGTTGCCGCCGGATATCTGGTCCACGGCCTGCGAGAGGTTCTGTGAGGCCACCAGTATCTCGGAGATGAGCCTCTCCAGGTCGTTGGCCGCGGAGTTGAGCGCGTTTACGAGCTGGCCCAGTTCGTCCTTCTGATCGAGGTCGATTCGTACCGTAAAGTCGCCCGCCGCGAGCTTCTCGGCGAATTCCAGGCTCTTCCGCGCCGGCCCGGACACAGCCCGCGAGAGCACGATGGTAATGATGACTCCGAAGATCATGGAGACAACAAGCAGAATCACACTTATATTGATGGCCCGGTTCGCATCCTCATCCTGCGCCTTCATTATTGCTTCGGAGTCCTTGTTATTAAACTCAACCAGCTCATAGCTCTTGTCTCTCAGAGGGCGGAAGGCCTCGAGCCACTTGGGCAAAACGGCGGCCGCTCCGGCAAGGTCTTTTTCCATTATCTGTTTAGCGAACTGCCCCCTGAGAGCTTCTGGAGTGACGCTCAGATCTTCCCATTCCTTTACCAGCTTTTTGTCTTCTTCCGTTTTAGAAGTCTTTTTATATTTTTCGAACAATTCGAGATATTCCTTGCGCAGTTGTTCGGATTGCTTCATGCGATTGTTTACCTCCGCCCAGTTCCCGTCGCGGGCGGCCTCGTAAATCTGAAGCATGTCTATACGTATCTGAAGAAGGTCTTGGACAATTTGGTCCATGTAGCGTATCGCCTTATAATTTTCATTGTAAAACTCGTTGAAACGCATCAGACCATCGCGCTGGCTTATCACCCCCGTCACCGCGATGATAGCCATCAACAGTATCAGCATAAAACTCGAAAGCATCACCTTCAGAGAAACCCTCAGATTACTGAACCATTTCATCACAATCCTCCGTTAGTCCGTTTATGCGCGGCTGTAATTGTCGGCATTGTCCATTGCGGCATGAACCGCCGCAAGACAAGGGCCCTTTTAGACAGGGAGCGCCTTCCCCCGAAAGAGGTTCGGAGTCGGGGCGATACCAAAGCCGTGCGTTATGTTCCGGTTGAATTCCGACTTCCCTTTCTCTTGCGGGAGGTCATCTCGCCCATCCGCCGCCAGCGGCGGCGGACGGCGCGGCCGCCGCACCTTCCCTGTGCCCGACGCGGATCCACTACATGATCTTAGATCCTAAATATCATATAAGTCAATTTTTTTTCACACGCATGTTTTCCTGGATGGATTTTTTTTATGGCCGCGCAATGGAACGGCGCGTGTAGGAAAACGGGGCGCGTCATGTAGGAAAAACCGTCATTCCGATACAAGGGGAACGCTGAAGGTCACGTTGACCTTCGTCATGGGCTCGCGGCTCAGGTCGCTGTAGTCGACTATGTTCGCCGCCGAGATCCTTCCGCCATGCTTGCGGGCGATCTTATCGGCCAGCGTGAGCCCCAGTCCGTAATCGAGCGTATCGTATCCCTCGAAAACCGTCCGCGTCATGCGAAAAAACGGCTCGAGGACCATGTTCTCGTAGCCGAGCGGAATCCCCACCCTGCCCTCCTCGTCGGGGATGGGCTTGCTTATAACGGACAGCCGCAAATTGCCGCGGACCGCGTCCATTATGATAAAAATGGGCGTTTTCGGCTCGGAAAATTTGCAGGCGTTTGTAATGAGCTCCACCGCCAGGGCGGTTGGAAAGGACGGGGCACGGCACCATTACGCGCGCCTGTGTCCGTCGATAATTCAAAGGACGAAAAATATATCAACAAAAATATTTATACGACGGCGATCGGGTTATCGCCGCTCGAGTATTGCATAACGCCTAAATGCTTGACGAATCATCGCCTCCGGACGACACTCTGTTCCGGTGCCGGCCCAATGATAATTAAGAAAGCCATTTTGTTCGCTTTGGCCGTGTTCCTGTCCGCCGCCTTTATGAATTCCCCCGCCCCGGCCGCGGATGCGGACACCGTCCATCTTCGCGGCCGCGCGTCGACGGCCCCCGCCGAAAGGACGATATTCAAAAGCCCGCACATCCCGCTCATCAACCGCGTCGCCGCGGAGGAGGGAGTCGACGAATACCTGGTCCAGTGCGTCGTGAAGGTCGAATCGGACTTCAACGCCGGGGCGGTTTCGGTGGCCGGCGCGGCCGGCCTCATGCAGATTATGCTCGATGTGGCGCGCGCGTACGGCGTAACCGATCCATTCGACCCCGCTCAGAACGTCCGCGCCGGCGTGCGCCACCTCGCCTCGCTTCTCAACGACTTCAACGGCGACGTGACGCTCGCTCTGGCCGCCTATCACGCTGGCGCGGGCAGGGTGAAACGGCATGGGGCCGTACCGCCGATCAAATCGACCGTGGACTACGTGGCGAGGGTGCTGTCCTACTACGAGGGAAAAAGTCCGCGGGCAAACGAGGCGCGCATAGAGCGCAAGGTGCGGCGCCTGTATCAAAGGATTGCGCCGGACGGCACCATCGAGATATACGACAGGTGAGCGATCCATCCGGTCCGCCTGCGCGGCCAGGCGGACTACAGGCAGCTTTCGTGGCGCGCGCGGCGGCAGGCTATGACCCTATAAGCGGCCCGCTTTCATGAGCCCGAGGGAACCGATAATTCCCGCGATTTTATTTTTAAATTCGTCATCCATGGCGTCGAGAACCGCGGTGCCGTCGCGGTCCGCCTCGAGGAGGCTTTCGGCGAAGGGCAGTACCCCCAGCACATCCTTCCCGCCCAGCTCGTTTCGAAGATACTCCTCGTCCCGCTGTGAGCGTACGCGGTTGAACACGAAGCGGACGTTCGTAACGCCGATCTCCCGCGCCATCGCAACTATTCGGCGCGCGGATTCCGCGGCGCGCGCCCCCGGCTCGACCACCACCAGCATCACGTCGACGCCGCGCGCGGTCGCCCTGCCGAGATGCTCCACGCCGGCCTCCATGTCCATTATCACCGTTTCATCGCGCCTAAGGACCAGCTCTCCGACCAGGGACCCCAGAAACGCGCTTTCCGGGCAGGCGCAGCCGGAACCGCCGCTCCTTATCGCCCCCAGCACGATTAGAAACACGCCGCGGTGCCTTATTCCGAAGCGCTCCGCGACGTCCGACACGTCCGGGTTGAGCCTGAACACCTGCCCGTAGCTGCCGGGCTTCGTTCCGGTTCGCTCGCCGATAAGCTCCCTCTGCCGCGCTATGCTCAGTATGCGCGATCGTTCGGCGGCGCTCATTCCGAGAGCGGCCGCGAGGTTCGAATCGGGGTCCGCGTCGAGAGCGAGGACCTTCCCTCCATTCTCGGCCATCATTAGAGCGAGCGCGGCCGCGACAGTCGACTTGCCCACGCCCCCCTTGCCGGTTACCGCAATCTTCATGTCTTCAAGCCTCCGTCTTTAGTGCCCGCCATCGGGGTCCCGGGTGCTTTGGCCACGCGCCATTCGGTTTTACGCGGCCCGTGGCAACTCTCCGCTCATACTGATTGCGGGGGATTAAATTGTCATTGACAAAAATCGGCATTTCGCGCTTTCTTTATGGGTTGAACTTGTCGCGCAATCGGGGATCTGAACCCTGTTTTCCCCGCCAGGACGGTGTAATATAGATCATTCCGAGTCGGGCAACAACTCAAATACAGGCGGAAGCACCTGTGGAGGTCCCGGGGCCAGACCCGGCGGAGTGGGACGGCCGGGAACAGACCGCGAACAAAACATGAACACGAAAGACAAGAGCCCCCTCCCGGACCGGACCGCCCGGGCTGCCCTCATTATACCGGCCCTGTTCTTCGCGTTCTCGACGTGCTCCTCCTACAAGACCGTCAGGATAACCGGCGAAGACGGAAGGCTTCGCGAGGCGCGATACCTCGAAAAGGGCGCCGCAATCGGCCGGATACTTATGGAATACGACGCGGCCGGCAGGCCATCCAGGGCCACGCGCCAGTCCCTCCCCGGAGGCGAGACCCTCATTACGCGCACATTTTCCTACGATCAGGCGGGGAGGCTTCGAATCCAGACGCACCGCGCCCCGGGCGCGCCCGGCGGCGGGCCCGCCGAGGACGCGTGGGTGGAATCGTTTTTTTACGGAATCGGCGGCGAGCTTATCCGCACCGAGACATCCTACAAAAGCTCCCATAGCATAGCACGAAACCGGACCCCGCTCGTCATAACGCGGTTCTCGTATAACGACGGCGGGCTTTCCGGAATCATTCAGGACGGCACCGTGTTCCGCAGGGAGTCCACCCTCCGGTACGACGGGAAGAGCCTCGTATCGGTCGAGATGCTTTTCCTCTCGCGGCTCAAATCGCGATGGAAGCTCGAGCCGTCGCGGCACCTGATTTTTAAAATGGACGGCGACAGGCCCTTGCGGGCGGAGGACAGGCTTGCCGGGGGCGCGGTGATTCACCGTGACGAGGCCGTGTCCCTTTTTGCGGAGCACGGGCTCGACGCGGCCATCGACACCCCTGCATACGCGGCCGGTATACGGGATCTTCCCGACAGGCTCATCCTCCTGTGGGCCCCCAAATAATACTTGATTTTCTCCCGCCCCCGTTTAGGGTATCCAATCCCGTAAGGCCCGCTCCGCGCCGCGGTGGGGCAATTAATCGATCGCGAAAACGCAATGGCCGGTAAAAAGACCAAAATCACAGGGACCTCATCCCGGAGGGGACCGTTGTCCCCGCAGGAAGACCGCGCGGACAACGGTCCGGACATGCTCGACGAATCCTTCGTCGACGATACCGACACGGATCTCTTCGATGAAGACCCCGACACCGGGCCCGAAACCACGCCCACCCAGTCCCCGGCAAAGCATTCCCCGGCGGGCGGAAGAAGGGCGCGGCACGACAGCTTTTCCGATTCGTCGATCACCTGGTATCTCGAGCAGATAAACAAGATCCCGCTCTTAAGCCGCGAAGAGGAGGAAAGCTGTTCGCGGGCCGCGCGCGACGGCGACGAAAAGGCCAAGGAAAAACTTATCAAGGCGAACCTGCGCTTTGTCGTCTCGATCGCGAAAAAATACCAGACCAGCGGCATATCGCTTCTCGACCTTATTAACGAAGGAAATATGGGGCTCATAAAGGCGGCGGACAAGTTCGACCCCGAACGCGGCTACCATTTCATCTCGTACGCGGTCTGGTGGATTCGGCAGGCCATAATCCTCGCGATCAGCCAGAAGACCTCGCTCATACGGCTTCCGCTTAACCGCACCGCCGACATGCAGAAAATCGAGAAGATGCACAAAAAGCTCGAGCACAAGCTGGGGCGCGAGCCCACCGCGCAGGAGATAGCCGAAGAGCTCGACATGGACGACGAAGAGATAAACTACCTGCGCAATATCTCGCAGGACTATGTATCGCTGGACGCGACCTTCGGCGACTCCGACGACACAAGCATAATCAGCATGATGGAGGACTCGCGCGTCGACGCTCCCGACCGCAAGCTGCTCGACGACTCGCTCAAGGAAGCGCTAAACGCGGTGCTAAACACGCTGACGGCCTCCGAGCGCGAGATACTTAAAATGCGCTTCGGCCTGGACGGGGAAAAGCCCCTCTCCCTCCAGCAGATAGGAGAGAAGTTCAGGCTCTCCAAGGAACGCATACGGCAGATCGAGAAAAAGGCCATCCGGCGGCTCCGCCATCCCTCTCGAAGCCAGCGCCTGAAGAGCTTCATACAGGAGTGACAATGCGCTACCTCTTTATCGGACTCCTCGCGGGAGCGCTTCTCGGCCTGGCGCCGGTCTTCGAGGCCGGACCCGCCATAGAGATCTACCCCGAATGGTACGGCCCCGCCGCGTCGCCGGAATCCATTGAGCGCTCGCCGAACGGCGCGCTTTCGGGGCTTTCCGTCCCGCCCGTCGTATCGGACGATTCGCTTACGCTCCTTGCGGGCGATGGAAGGATTCTCTTAAGGCGCTCCTTTCCGGACGACATGTTCACCGTAAGCGCCAACGGCGCCTACTACGCCACCTACAGGAAGACTGGGACCTCCGTGGAATTCTTCTCCGCCGCCGGAAGCCCATTTTGGAAGACGGACTCCCGCGAATATCCGCATCTCTCGTATAACGGAAAAATCGTACTTCTGGTAAACAGCGACCAGTCCAGGGCCAGGGCCCTAAACTTCCACGGCAACGAGGTCGGCGAACCCGTAACCGGGCGATTCCTGACGGTTGCGGCCTTCTCGAAGGGCTCGGATTTCGCGGCCGTGGGCTTCCTCGACGGAAGCTACAGTATCATCGACGCGGAAGGAAAGAGGCTGTTTGGCGCGAGGACCGGCGGCGGCACCCTCGTAAAGAGCATGGCGGTCTCTCCGTCGGGCTTGTACGCGGCCCTCCATTACGGCAACGAAAAGGGCGATTACCTGGCGATAGTGGATACGCGCAAGGGCGGGGCGTCGGCCTCCCCGCTCGCCAGGGTGCACGTGGCGCGTACCGCACTCACCGTAGGGGACGACGGGCTGGCGGCGGCACTCGACCACAACAGGATCCTCGTCGTAGACTCGAAGGCCAGGCCCGTCACAACGATAAATGTCCCGGCAGCGCGGACTGGAATGGCCACGCTCGATAGAAGCGGGCCCATTTTTGCCGCAGGCTACACCAGGTCGGAGGGAGGGGCCCAGTCGGTCCTCTTTCTGTCCGACGGCACCGTTCTATTCGCCCGTAACTTCCCCGCCGAATCCTACCTGCAGGCGTCGGTTGAAGGCCGGCTCATATTTCTGCGAGGGCCTCAAACGCTGTATTGCTATAGTCTCCATCTTCGATGACCTTTAAAACGGACCCGGCCAGATCGGCGAGCTCCGGGTTGCCCCGCCTCCGCGCGCCGCTCAGCAATACGGCGCAGCGGCTCCGCACGGCCTCCCGCGCCGCGCGCAGGCGCTCCGCGTCCATGTCCGCGGCCCTCTCGCGGAGCAGTTTCATTATGGCGTACACCCGGAAACGGTCCATGCCCCAGTGCCGCGCCGAAAGCTGGTCGCCATGCCCGCCGTATTTTACGACCAGAGCGCGTCGAAGCAGCCCCACTCGATGGTCGAGCGCGATCCTGAGCCACAGATCGTAGTCCTCGCACGCCGCGAGGCGCTCGTCGAAACCGCCCATGCGCTCGAAAAGCGACCTCTCTATTACGACGGCGGACGGGCTTACAAGACACAGCGCGAGCGATGGTACGAAAATGTCGCCCTCGGGCTTTCGGTGGCGTTCCCCCGGGTTTACCCTGCGGCCCCGCCGGACCCATATCTCTTCGGTTTGATGGACCCGCACCGACGGCTCGCGGGCGATGAAGTCGTACTGCGCCTCGAGCTTTCCGGGGAGCCAGGCGTCGTCGGAATCGAGAAAGGCGAGGTAGGGCGCAGACGATTCGGCTACGCCGCGGTTACGCGCCGCGCTCACGCCGCGGTTTTGCTGCCGCACGCATCGCACGCCGGGATAAGAGCGCGCCACAGAGTGCGTTTGGTCGGTGGATCCGTCGTCGACCACAATGAGTTCGTAGTCGCGAAAGGTCTGGGCGAGCACCGATTCAATGGCCCGGCGAAGAAGCGCCGGGCGATTGTACACGGGGATTATTACGGAAAAAAGCGGCATTTGGGGGCTATTTCTGCCCCTTGAACAGGAATTTTACCGGATGTTTTTTAAGCTCCTCGGAAATCTCGTTCATGGTCTTCGCGGTCTGACGGAAGGAGGAGAGTATCTCCAGAATGTCCTTCTGGGAGTTCATTAAAAGGTCATTGACCGTCGCCATGCTCCCCGAAAGGTTGGTAAGAAGCGTGCGCAGATTGCTTCGGCTGTCGAGCGAAATATCGCGGATCACGCCGACGGTCCCCTGGAGCGTCGTGAGCAGCGCGTGTACATCTTGAAGAATGGCCTCAAGGTTGACGTACTCTATTCCCTCTATGACCGAGCCGGCGCGCAGAAGCTCCCCCTTCTTCTCGGGATTGCGTATATCGATCACCGGATCGCCGATGATGTTCTGGTTCTGGATCACCGCCGAGCAGTCTTCGTATATATCGACATCGCGCCGGATTCGGAGGACGGCCAGAAAGTGCAGCGCCGGCTTGAAGACCGGCTCGATGTCTATCACCCTTCCCACGGTATAGCCCTTTATCTTTACCAGGGTGCCCTCCTTTATGGAGCTTATGCTGTCGATCTTCAGATATACGTCGATCGTGGAGCTCGCAAAGGAATATCCGAGCTTAAGCAGCACGAATAGCAGCATTATCACCAGGGGGACAACGATGAACACCCCCACCCTGAGCTCGTTTTTTTCCAGCTTCATAACCCGCCTCCTTTTACAGGGCCCTCATCGGCCCGTCCGGCGCCGAACGCATGTATTGATCGAGATAGTCGTTTTGCCGTTCGATGAAATCCGAGCGCGAACCCGAAAATACGATGGAGCCTTCGTACAGCATCATGAAACGGTCCGAATAATCGACAAAGCGCTCCGGTTCGTAGGTGACAATGATGATGGATCGGTCATCGCGCAAGCACCGGTGCCCCAGGGCGCTTAGAAAATGCTGCGAATTGAACAGGCACTGCCCCTCGAGCGCGTGCTCTATGAGCAGCAGGTCGGGGTCGAGCGCGACGGAGCGGCCGTACGCGGTTCGGAGAGTCTCCGACCAGCTCAGCGCCACCGGCCGGAGGCCCCTGCAGTGGCCCAGCCCGAGCTCGTCGATCAGCCTGTCTATATGCGAGTCGATTTCCGAGGAGGACATCCTCGAATGGTAGCGAAGCGGAAGCGCGATGTTTTCCTCGACCGACATGTTGTTGATAAGCCCATAGCTTCTCTGCAGATAGCCGAGCTCCTTGCGGTAGGTGTGCCGCTCGAAATAGTCGTAGCTCTCGACCGAACGCCCCTTGAAGAAGATCTCGCCGTCGAAGGAAACCACCGTACCCGCTATAAGCGGGCATATGATCTCCGTGCCGGACCCCTCGGGGCCGAATATTACCAGGTTCTCCCCCCGGGCGAGCGAAAAGGACACGCCCCTGCACGCGGCCCCGGACTCGTCGGCATAGTCTATCGATTCGACCCTCAATAGATCGTCCCTTTCCATGGTCCGCCCCTAAAAATAGAACAGCGCCGATATAAAGGCGTTGATTACGAACAGTATTACGAGCGTTCGCACGACCGCGCGCGAAACGAATATCGGAATCTGAAAATCCGACCGCGGCATGAAGCCGTAGTAACAGCAGATGAGCGGGATGAGTATGCCGTAAATCACGCTCTTTAAAATGGTGATGCTGAGGTCGCTGAAACTGAACGCGTCCAGAAGTGTCTGGACGAACACGCCGGCCGGTATGTACACGGTGCTGAGCGAGATGAGATAGCCTCCGAAAAATGCCGTGATGTCGAAAATGACGATCAGGGAGAAGATCGCCAGTATGGAAGCGAGTATGCGCGGAAAAACGATGTAGAGCTTGGTGTCGATGCCCATGAGCTCCAGCGACAGTATCTCCCTGTTCTGCTTCTGCGTGGCGATCTCGGCGGCAATGGCCGAGCCCGAACGGCTCACCACGATCATGGCGGTCGCCAGCGGCCCCATCTCCCTTGCGATGATGATGACAAGCAGGTTCCCGATGAAGCCTTCGATGCCGAACTTCGGAAAGTTCTTGGTGGCCTGGATGATGGTGGTCGCCCCGAGGAGGAGCGCGATCGAGATGATTATGGGGAGCGCGTCCACGCCGGTAAAGCGCGTCTGGTTGACGACGATGGAATAGATGGAACGGAAGCGCAGGTATTTGATCGAACGAAGGGACGTCACGATGGACCCGGCAAACCGGTAAAAATTTTTCATCCCCTCCCAGATGGAGAGTATCTTCCGGACCGGGGCCCCCAGTATGCCTTCGATTTTAAGCATGGCCGCTTTTTTCTGTTGCTTTTTGCACGCAACGATTTTTCATAGTCATACCGCTTCCGGGCGGCGGGAAGCGGCCGGGCGCGATATGCACTTATCGCCCACCGCCGCCGTAATTGCAACAAAAATCGAGGCGCGGAAATCGGCTCCGCACGGAGATCGCCATCACCCCATGAACCCAAGAAACCGCCAGATCCTCACCCTGCTTCTGTGCACGCTTATGCTTCAGTGGCTTATTATCATACACGCCCCCACCGTGGCGCTTGTGGCCGACGGCATCCAGGGCGCGGTGCTGGGCCTGTACCGGTCGGTATTCCCCAGGAGCACCTTCACCATTATAGGAACGCTCGAGCGCCGCGAGCATACGGCGGTGTACCGCGGCCTTCCGCCGGACTTCATCCACTGCGGGCGGACCCTGCTCTTCCGGGCGCCGCGCGAAACGCGCGTAAAAGAGGTGGCCGATTCCGCCCTCAGGTTCACGCACTTCTTCAGGCGCTACCAGCTCGAGCGGGCCATAAATGAATACAACGCCCTGCGTTCCGACTTCGTCGAAAAGGGTTCGGTGGTGTACATTCCGTACAGCATCGCGCCGATGATCCCGGCGTTCAAGCGGACGGCGAAACCGCCCATCATCGAGAGCCGCGGGCTCTACTATACCGGCGGGGCCATTGCGAGCGAGAAGACACTGCGCTCCCTCGAACGTTTTCTGGAGGCCGGAATAAACACCGTGGTCTTCGACGCGAAGGACATCACCGGCATCGTGAACTACCGCAGCCACGTCCCGGCCGCCATGGAGTACGACACGCACGCCAGGCGCTGTATCGACGACGTCGACAAGCTCATACGCCATCTGAAAGATCGGGGGGTGTACGTCATCGGGCGGATCGCCGTATTCCACGACCACGCCCTTTACCGGGCGAAGCCCGAATTCGCCATCCGCTCGAAGAGCTCCGGAAGGCCCTGGAGCGCCGGCGGCGAACTGTGGTGCGACCCCACGAACAAGCACGTGCAGGACTACAATATCGCCCTGGCCATAGAGCTCGCGGAAAAGGGCGTCGACGAGATCCAGTTCGACTACATTCGCTTCCCGACCTCCGGAAACCTCGGTGACGCCGTATACGCGCGACACTTCGGGGCGATGTCGAATGAGGCGACCATAACGGATTTTCTAAAAAGGGCGCACGCCGAGCTCGCTCCACGCCACGTCAACCTGTCGGTCGACATCTTCGGCGTTGTAGCCTGGGGCAAGGAGATCGACATTCGCAGTACCGGCCAGCGGATCGAACAGATGGCGAAACACTGTGAGGTCATCTCGCCCATGCTCTACCCGTCGCACTTTAACGACAACTTCGACGGGTACGCCAACCCGGGCGACCAGCCTTATTATTTCATCAACCGCGGTTGCGAACGCGTGAAGGCGCTCGCGCCCCGGACGGTAGTGCGGCCCTGGCTTCAGGCCTTCCGATGGAGGACAAAGGCGTACAACGACGACTACATACTGGAGCAGGTGCGCGGAGCGGCCGAGGCCGGGGCGAAGGGCTATCTCTTCTGGAACGCGTCAAATTCGTACGATCCGGTGTACACGGCTATGCTTAGGCTTGCCGCCGACGAAAGGAAAAAATACGCGGAAAGGGGAAGCGGACAGTGATTGTAAAGGACAGCGATTTTTACAGGGCCTACGTGGGGGTATGGGACGAGGGGGCGCTTAAGGACGCCCCGTTCATTACGCTGGGGGTAGAGGCCATACTTACCGATTATTACGGCGATCTGCTCGACGCCCCCCCGCCCTTCCCCGTTACAAAAGGCGCTCTGACCCTGGACCTGGGATGCGGCTGGGGGCGGGTCCTCAAACCCGTGCTGGACCGCGGCGCCCGGGGAATCGGCCTGGACATATCCCGAGCAATGCTCGCGCAGAGCAAAAAGCACCTCGAAAAGAACTCGCACCGCCCGGTGCTGCTCCGCGGCGACGGCACCATGCTGCCATTCAAGGACAACAGCTTCGACACCGTCTATTCGCTCCTCGTACTCCAGCACCTTTCGAAAGCAAACGGGAAGCTCGTTCTAAAAGAGGTCCATCGCGTGCTGAAGCCCGGCGGCGTCGCCTACATTCGCGTTCCCTCGCGTTTCGCGCCGGAGAACCTGCTCTTCGCCTTTCTCCAGTTCGTTAGCATACGCCTGTTCCGCTACCGCGACCCCATCCGCATGCGTTTTTACCGACTCGGGGAAATCCGAAAGCTCTGCCGCGGTCTCTTCTCCGGATGCGAAATAACGGCGCATGAGTTCCGCCCGCCGTGGAACATCCACACCAAGTGGACCTGGCATTACATACTGGTGCCCAGGCGGCTCCACGCCCCTCTGCGGCGCCTCTCCGACAGGATAGAGGCTAAGGCGAACGGGCGCATCCCATTTCTCAAACACTTCGGGGTCACGCTTATGGTGAAGGCGGTAAAATAAGCGTATTGACACGCAGCGCCATACATGAGACTTGTTGCTTTACTGAGTGTCATTGCGGGCCCCTGCCGTATCGGGGCGTGGCAATCTCATACAACATCCGGTTTTTACCTGCGACTTGTTGCTATTTGAGATCGCCACGTCGGCCTGCGGCCTTCTCGCGATGACATTTTTGCCAGATAGGCAACAACTCTATGGTATGCGTAGCGCTCCCGACGGCATACAATTCGGACAATCGGCACTGCAATGAACGGCGGAAACGAGGGCGGCCGGGCCGCGAACGGTCTGAGCGTGGGAGGACGCCTGGGATACGGCGTGGCGGACTTCGGCATTAGCCTGGCCTTCAACCTGCCCGCCCTCTTCCTATTGTATTTTTTTACGGACGTGTTCCTCATCTCCTCCGCCGCGGCGGGACTCATCCTCTTCTTCGCCAAGATCATCGACGCGTTCATCTCGCCGGCCATGGGCTATCTTTCGGACCATACATCGACCCGATGGGGACGAAAGCGCCCATACCTGGTGCTGGGCGCCGTCCCGGCGGCCGTCTGCATGGTCATGCTCTACGCTCCGCCGTCGATTCCGGGCGAATTTCAGCGAATCGCCTATGCCATGACGGCTTTCACGCTATTCTGCGTTTTCATGACGATGCTAAGCGTCCCCTATACGGCGCTTACAGCCGACCTCACGGTCGACTCGCATCAGCGCTCGGTGCTGACTGGATATCGTATTTCCTTCTCCGTAACGGGAACGCTCGTTGGGGCGGCGGCCACCATGCCGCTCGTCGCGGCCTTCGGCGGCGGGGTCTCGGGCTTCGGGGCGGTCGGCGCGCTTTACGCCCTCACAATGATGGGGCTCGTCTTCGTAAGCTTTTTTTCGGTAAGGGAAAGGACGGCGCGCCCGGCGCGCGACCCGGGCGGAGGCGCGCTCGCGCGCGACCTGAGGGCCGTCTTCCGTAACCGCCCCTTCATCATCCTTACCCTTGGCGTCATGATGCACGAAATAGCCCTCAACACTATGGCCGGCGTGGTCGTATATTTTTTTAAATATAATATGCAATCCGAGGGACTAATCCCGGCCGCCTTTGCCGTTCTCATGTCGGCCTCGGCGCTCTCCATCCCCTTTTACCTCCGCGTTTCTAAAAGGCGCGGGAAGAGGTTCGCCTATAATCTTGGAATGGGGATGGTGGCGGCGCTCTCTCCGGCAATTTTCTTCTTCGCGGAATCGAACCCGGAGCTTACCATCTTCCTTTTCGCGCTTGTAGGATTCGGGCTCGGCACCCTGTATCTATCGCCCTGGGCCATGGTGCCCGACACGGTTGAGTACGCGGAATGGAAAACGGGACGGCGGCACGAGGGCTTGCTCTATGGATTTTTCTTTTTCTCCTACAAGCTTTCTGTCGCTTTTCCGGGACTCATAGTGGGTACGGTGCTTTCGCTCACCGGCTACACGCCGGCCGGACCGCAGGGACCGGAGGCCCTCCTCGGCATAAAGGCGCTCCTCACCGTCATACCGGTCGTATTCGTTGTGGCGGGGATGCTCCTCATCGCGCGTTTTCCCATAACGGAGGAACTGCACCGTCGCATGGTGCGCGAGATAAACGAGCGAATAAGCTCGCGCACCTGAGGATCAGCCCGTCTCGGGCTTTTCCCGACCGTCAGCGATCAGACGTCGACGGGCTTTTCGCGCGGCGGCGCCGTGATGAGTATATCCCGCACCGCGAGCTTTCGCCCGTCGAAGGAGTTTACCAGAAACTCGTCGGCGGTCCTGTCGATAAACAGCACGCCGTTCAGGTGGTCGATCTCGTGCTGCAGACAACGGGCCATCTTTCCGGACCGTTCGATCGTCCGGTCCCTGCCAGCACGATCCTGGAACCTCACCCTTACCGTTTCGGCCCTCTTCACCCTTCCCGTAAACCCGGGAAACGAGAGACAGCCCTCGTAATCGAGCTGTTCCCCGGCGGCCTCCACAATGTCGGGATTGACGAGCTCGAGGTATTCGCCCATGTAGTCGATCACCGTTATGCGCTTCGAAACGCCGATCTGCGGCGCCGCCAGCGCCGCTCCGTCGAGCCGCATGGCCAGCGTGAGGCGTATGCCGTCGATGAGCGCGCCGAGCTTTTTGTTAAACGCGACCACGGGCTTCGCCTCCTCCCTGAGCACCGGGTCGCCGAAGAGTATGATGGTCGATTTCTTCATGTGCTTCCAATGCCATCGTAGAGTTCGTCTGTCCAGTTTTTTACGCGTCGCTGCGGGCCGTTCACGGCATGAGCTTTCCCCGGACGAGCGCGATGAGCGAGGAGAGGAGCGCGTCGTCGGCGCGGGAGAGGTCCTACAGAAACCGGTCCCCTGGTCGGGCGATCATTATCTCACCGGCGTCCTTCAGCCGGATCGCCACTCGTACCATTTTACCCTGCGCATCCTCCACGTCTTCCAGCCGTACGGGCCCGATATATTCCATGTCCTCCCTGAGGAGGGACGCGGCGCGGGAGCTCATGTTGCGGAAGATTTTTTCGCGGAGTTGCGGGCTTGCCCCCTTCAGCGCTTTCGCCAGATCGGCGGTATCTATTTCACGGAGGATTTTCTGGATGTCCCTGTCGTTGCATCCCTGGAGGTCGTCGAAGATGATCCGATTTTTCATTACCGCCGAGTGGAGCCCGGTGTCATACGCCTCGAATCCGGCGAGCATCCGATATTGAAGCGATAAGGGCATCGACTCCAGCATCCCGGCGAGTACGCGCGCGCCGTTGGCCGACAGGCGCGCCGCCGAGGCCAGCGCGAGTATTTCTTCCTCCGATACGGGCTCTTCCGAGAGAACGCGGCCGTTCACGGCCATGATATCCGCGAGCTCCTGTCTGCACCGCGCGTCGTCGGCGGTTTCGGCGACACCCGCGGGTGCCGTTTCCGCGGCTCGGGGCGGTTGCACGGGTTCAACGCGGGGCGAGCCTGTTTCCCCCGGGCCCGCCGGCGAGGCGTCTTCGTGTATACCCTCCTCACCGAGATAGGCACAGAGGAGCGCCTTCATCACACGGGGCGTTTCGCCGCGCTGGATGCAGAGGATGCCGTCGGCTGCCGCCATTCTCGTGAGCAGATCGATACCGGAGAAGTCCCCGGCGCGCATCCAGGTGTAGAGGACTTCACGGACGAGCTCGGGATCGGTCCCGTCGGTGACGAGGCCCAGGCCCCTTCGTATGAAGGGCGGTTCTATTCCGGGCAGATCGTCCTCGATGGCGAGCAGCCCCTCACGGATCGCTTTTCCGGCAAGCCCGATGAGCAGCTCGATGACAGGAATGAGCTTCTTCTTTTCGTCCGCCGGGCAGGCGGCCCGGTGCCAGAGTTCGGTATCGTACATGGTCTGTCTTTCTTCCACTGTAATCAGGCCGCGGATCCTGGAGCGCATCTTTAAAAATTCGGATCACCGTCCCGTCTTTTTCCTCAGTCCGGAAGCGCGAAGCTCGAAAACGCCCTCGCAGTTCTGCTCCGCGTCGAATACCGTCCGCACCTCCTTCACGCCGGCCAGGAGCGTCATCAAATCCAGGTCGGGCGGGCCCGACGGATTCCCGCCGAGGAGGGCGTGCATCCGGAACTGCGCGTTGAGGAGCGCCGCGCGCCGGGCGTGCTCCTTCCGGGCGCCCGGATCGCTCAATTCCGGCGCGGGCATGCCCAGCGCGACGACGCGGAAGGTGTCGTCGTCGACCCAGCCCTCGGTTTTAAACGTCTCGCCGGAACCTTTCGTGCCGAGCTTCTGCGCCCACAGCGCGCCGGCCGAAAACGCGAGCGCCACGACGATAGCGAGCGCCGGCGCGCAATACGACATTACTTTCCTGTTTTTCAAGAGTCCCTCCGTTCCGTATTTAACTAAATGCGTTCCGGCCGCAAGGGAGGCCTCAGCGCCCCACAAGTTTCCGAATTGCCTCCATATTCGCCGGCGTATATCCCTCGAAACGCCCGATGATTGTGTATTTCTTATCGATCACCACGGTAACCGGGTAGCTCTTCACGCCGTATTTCGACTGGATGGCGCCCAGCGGATCCACGTACGCATGCTCATCCGCGCCGAGCTCCCGCGCGTGGGGCGCCGCGTCGCGCGACGCCTCGGCGTAGATAAAGAGGAGCTTCATTTTTTCGGAATTTCCAGCCATGGCCAGAAGCTCGGGGATCTCCTTTTTGCAGGGCTTGCAGGTGATTGACGTGAAGTTGATGACGAGGACGCCGCCCCGGGGAACCTCATCCACCAGGGAATGGAGGATGTGTCGTGCGCCGGAAAGATCGTACAGCGGCACGTTGGGGGCCTCCTGGGCCGGGGCGGGGAGCGTCGTCGCGACAAGCGCCAGAAGCGCGATTCCGGCCGCGAAAAGCGCGGCGCGCCGAGAAGCGCCGGGCCTGTTGTTCGTTTCCTTCGAGCTCATTGGGTACTCCTTGTATCTGGTATCGTTGCACGCGCCCGAAGCGGTGTACGCGGCCGCACGCTTTTTAATACAGCTTTCCCGAAACCGGACAAACCGCGGATATTCAGCCATACAAAACAAGCTGTTGTCAAGCGGTATCGGCGCCGGGAATTATTTACGACATTGCGTGAACGCACCGAAAACCGCTGCCGCCGACGCTATAGTTCCAGTCTGGCAGGCGGTCCCGGCTCCTGTTCGCGAAACTCACGGCATCGTCGACAAGGCCGGTGTACTAGTTTCCCCCGCGAAGGACGCGGCCTTCCCCTTTTTCGGTGTCCGGCGGGGTTCTTCTCGGGGCTCATTTTATGGTACCCGGTAATCACGAGCAGGGGCGAAGCCCCTGCTCCCCGTCCCAGCGGCCCGGTGCGCCCGTTGTCCGGTTGTCCTCATCCCGGTTTTCCTGTAATCGCTCGTTGTGTCTGGTATAATTATACGTTACGGAGCGAGCACTACACGGAACCCAATACTTTCCTTCTTGACACCGGGCTCGGAACTGTCACGAAACGCCGAGTAGAAGTCGGAGTAGGACCACGCGTTGCCGCCGCGAAGCACCCTGTACTGCCCGATTCCCGGCCCCCGGGGATTCATCGCGGGGCTGTTCCGGTAATAATCCTTATCATACCAGTCCTGGCACCACTCCGACACGTTACCGCTCATGTCGTACAAACCCCAGGCGTTGGGCTTTTTTTTCCCCACTGCTTGCGCACAATTATAATTTGTCATCTTATCGCTATTCCGTAAGCTCCAGCAGTAGTCATCGGCTTTCTCGTCGCCCCAGTAGTAGAACGTAGTCGTTCCCGCCCGGCAGGCGTATTCCCACTCGGCCTCGGTGGGGAGGCGCACCGTCGTTCCGCTTCGGGCGGAGAGCTTATCGCAGAATGCTGCAGCGTCGTTCCAGCTCACGTTGTCCATTGGCTGGTCATTGCCCTTGAAACGACTCGGATTTTTCCCCATCACCGCCTCATACTGCGCCTGCGTCACCTCGTACCTGCTCATCCAGAAGCCGTCCAGCGTCACTTTATGCTGCGGGTGCTCGTTATCCCGTACCACGTCTTTCGGCGAGCCCATCATGAAGCTTCCGCCGGGGATGTAGACGAAGACAATGCCGCCTACGGTCTTCTCTTTTCCGAAGCCCTTCAGTATGAAATCTTCCGTGCGTTCAATCCTCTCCAGTTCTTTGATAGCGGCAAAAACCTTCGCGTCATTTTTCTCCGACTCCGAAAGCGCGTCCATTCCCAGTACCGCCGCGACGGGATTGTACGTCGAAACCACGGCCTCCGTGGCGAATATTACAAGCTCTCCATCCAATAGCCTCCGCGCCTCCTTCAGCTCCTTCTTCGCGTCGGATGTTCGTTCCTGAAGGTTGAAAAATTCCGCCCGGGCCGCGAGGGCGCGCACCCGCGAGAGGAGATAGTTCCGCCCGGTCTCCCGCACCGCCTTCCGCTTGTTCGCATAGCGCGCGGCGAGCTCCCATTTCATGACGCCCTCGCGCACGCCGGCGGCAAACCCGGCCGCGGCCTCGTATTCCTTCAGCGCCGCTGTAAAGCCGTACTCGCCGTAGAGCGCGTCGCCCTTCTTCTCGCGCAGCGCCGCGAGCGCCGCCGTTAGATTGTCGTACCGCTTCGAGAGCGTCGACGCTATCTCCGCCATGCCCTCGTCCTTAAACTCGCCCGGCACACCTTTCACTTCGCCATCCACCTTACCGTAGCGCCCCCGCAGCGCCAGGAGCGCCTTCTCGTCCGCGCTCCCGCCCTTCGTAAACTCCGCGTCTAGCGTCTCTATCATGCCCTTGTATTTCATAGCGTAGGCCGCATCGCAGCGCTTCACCACCCCGGCCTTGAAGTCGGCCATCTTGGCCTGCTTCTCCGCCGTGAGCTTGGTCTTTACCTTATCCAGTACTGTCGTATATTTTCCGATCGCGTCATCGTACTTCTTCTTTCCGAAGGCATCGTCGCCCTCCTGCACCAGGTTCTTCAAATATCCCAGCATATTCTGGATCGTTTCGTCGTCAGCCGTAAACTTCAACACACCAATGTCCAGGCCCTTCACCGCCTCGACCTTCACCGCCGAAAGGGATATCTTCTCTTCAAACGCGGCTTTCGGCGGCTTCTGCACCGCGTAGGCCGGGTTGACCAGCTTCCTCGCCGCCTCGCCGCAGTAATGATCGAGCTCCCTCTCGGCGAAGCTGAGCATCACCATCGACTTCTTCGTGACCGAAAGGGTCTTCCGGTCACGAAGCAGCGTGCGCGCCGACAGCTTCAGCGCCGCCCCTTCGCTCGAGAGCTCGCCGTAGATGATCTCGTCGGCGTCCACCGCGTCGGCCATCTGCTGCTGGCAACTCTCGGCGCTGCAGCCCGTACCCATGATTTCCTCGGCCTTCTTGAACATCACCTTGACGTCCTCGTCGGTCAGCACGCGGTATTCCTTCCCGAAGTGTTCGTAAAGCGCAAACTCAAGCCGCTCCCGCGCCTTCTTCGCGAGCGTGGCGCTTACGCCGTCGGCCGTTATGGACGAGATGTAGAGTTTCTTGAGCGCCTTCTCCTGCCCGGTTACGGGCGAAAGTGAGAGCAGTATGCCCGTACAGACGCACATCGCCAGCGCGGCCATGCGCGACAGTCCGATTTGTTTCATCGTCAGCCTTCCAATCATCGCGTTCTCCTTAATCTTCGTTCGGCATTCACGGTTGTATGTATTACCCGGGATGGGAACGTACCCGCGATTCCTGTATGGAACCGACATCAGGAAGCGCACGCACGGATGCGCTATACGGGATTTGTGGCGGAAAAGCAATCATTTTTTGTCTTGGTGTACAGGTGGATAGTTTACCCGGCGAGGGCGTAAAAACGGCGGTTGTCGATGGGAAATGAGTTTCGCGCGCTTCCGGGAGTCACAAAAAGCTCTTGATCGTTCTGCCGATCCGGCCCTCCCGCACGGCGAGATCGACCTCCGCGTTCACGTTTTCCAGTATCGGCCCGATCTCGTCCTTCATGGAAAGAAGACACTCCATGCATTCCTCGCACAGCTGCGTTCCCATGCACGCGCTGATCACTTCGAAGGCCTGTTCTTTGGAGCGCGCCGGACGATACGAGCGATGCGAGGTGACCGCGTCGAAGGTGTCGGCGACGGCGATGATACGCGCGCCCATCGGGATGGCGTTACCCGAAAGGCCGTCCGGGTATCCTTTCCCGTCCACGCGCTCGTGGTGATGACGGATATAGAGCGAGATGTCTTCGAGGACCGCGAGCTTGCTCACGATCGAATGCCCGATGACCGGGTGCGTCTTCATGACGGCGAATTCATCCGGGGAAAGCGTTCCGTCCTTGTGCAGGACGTAATCTGGAACGCCGATCTTACCGATGTCGTGCAGGTGCGCGGCCACGTGGATTCTCTCAACCCACTCCTTCCTCGGGCCGATCCGCTCCGCCATCATCTCCGAGAGCTCCGCGACCCGCCACGAATGCGCGAAGGTATAGGGGTCCCTGGCATCGAGCACGGTGACCACGACGTCGACGAGATCGTGTATGGTGATAGGTTTTTCGCAGATCATCGCCGGCCCCTTCTTCACCGTCGGGTTATGCTAGCGGGGAAGAAGGGATGATGTTAGATGATCTAATATGTCAAGCCATTTTCGCTTCGCCAGCCCTTCCTCACCACACCTGGTACATCACCTCGGCGAAGCCCGGCATGTCCTTCACCTCGAGCCGCGTGCCGTCGTCGAGCACGACAAAGCCCGTATAATATCCTATGGCCTTGTTGAGATACGCCTCGGTGGCGACGATCTCCATGATTTCGGACATAGAGAAAAGCGACCACAGCTGCCTGAGGAATCCGAACATCTGCGCGAGCGTGATGTCCGAGTGGAGCAGGTAGGCCGGGCGCAGGCTCAACTCGCACCTGCCATCGTCGGACGTAAAGGTCCACGGCTTCATGTAATCCGAGACGTCGTACTTCCACACCACCCGGCCGAGCTTGTGCACGCGGCCGCCGTACACGACTCCGTTCTCGGTGGAGCCCGCCTTCGCGCCGAAGCCGTAGCCCAGGTTGAAGCTCAACAGCTTCCCGTTCACCGTGTGCCCGCCCGCGGCCCACAGCCACTGGTTCTTTTGCGGCCACGCGCCGCGGCCCCAGTCCAGCACGCCGAAGCTCTCGCCGCTTTTTACCGGGTAGGTCGCATCGCGATAGGTCATCTCCCCCTCGACTGAGAGTGAGGGCACCTTGTACTCATAAAAGAAGTGGAACGGGTTCTCGAAGGGGGTGATGATGGCCAGCGCCTCGGACCCGTGCTCGCGGAAGACGAGCCTCCCCGCGATCGTTTCCCCTCCCTCGCGCCCGTCGAAGCGGAATTCCGCCGTCCGGAGGCCGTTCTGTTTTCGTATAACCATGAAGGAATTTCCCTTGCGGAACTCCAGGTCGCCTTTCGGATCGTCGGGAAATGCGATCGCACCCGGGCGCACCATCAGCGTGCGCGCGAGGACCTCTTTGCCGGTCTCCATGTCGAAGAGCTCGACGCTCCCCATGCCCACCGTGGCGATGTCAGAGATGGTGACGCCGCCCGCGTAGCGGCCGCCGTAAAATGTATAGTGCTCCCATTTCTTGACGCGCCGGGCATCGGCGCGGATGTTTTCCGGATTGAAGCGCACAACAGGGGTGCGGGCCCATCCGGCCACCGCGAGCTTTCCGCTCTCATCGAGCAGGTCGATTTTTTTAACGATTTCGACCTGCCGTGAAACAAGCGCTTCCGGTGCGGGTATCGGCTCAATCGACTTGCCGTGCTGGTCGACGATTTTTCCGTCGCCGGCCTTTTCGGTCGAACACGCCGCGATGACCGTCATTGCGGCAAGAAGGACGGCATTGAGCGCGAACATCGGAACCTTCGACATGATTCCACCTCGCATACAGGGATACTCAGTCCACCCGCTTCACTATCACCTCGGAGCCCGTATGTCAAGCCGGACTCCCCTTTCGTCTGGTGATTGGATGAATCTGCCATTGCGGGCACCGGTCGTGCCTGTGCGCCGAGGTCTCTTTTCCCGAAGACGGAGGGCACGACGCTTACGCCTCGGTACTCCGAATGTAAAGATCTGTGAATCAACAACACACTATTGTACACCTTTTCGAAGCCGCCGATTTCCATGTCGCACCCCATAAAATATTTGCATAAATCCGCTTCTTTTGAAAGAACTGCCGTATCGAAGCGTATTCCAGATCCCAGGAAAATCAAATGGACCGGTTCATATCGATACTTATCCTCACCGTGATAGTCGTTACGTCCATTTTCTACTATTTCATAGCCGTGCTCATCTGGCTCCTCACGCGCCCGTTCGACCGGCGGCTGCGCCTCCTCCATCTGTATACCTGCTACTGGGGCGCTTTCTATACCTATATAGTACCGGCCTGGAAGATACGCGTGGAGGGCCGCGAAAAGATCCGCCGCGACGCCACCTACGTCATCGTCTCCAACCATCAGTCACAGCTCGACATCCTTGTGCTCTTCAGGCTTTACGTGCACTTCAAGTGGGTGTCCAAGAGCGAGATATTCAAAATCCCGCTCATCGGCTGGAACATGGTGATGAACCGCTACATCAAG